>Ga0210409_10000187_pt1 | contig 128141 bp, 124 predicted proteins | sample IncBWH17MmetaG_FD_161649 | JGI IMG/M metagenome (GOLD analysis project Ga0210409, IMG submission 161649) | Forest soil microbial communities from Barre Woods Harvard Forest LTER site, Petersham, Massachusetts, United States - Inc-BW-H-17-M | ecosystem: Environmental > Terrestrial > Soil >...
CAGGGCTCGGGAGTCCGTTAATCGAGCAGAATTAACGCACCGTTTACGGAGGTTCAGATGGACGCAATCGAGCCAACTGCGAAAAAGCTGCACCCGCTGGTGGCAACCGCCGCGGTGGCCGTGATCGTCACCAGCGTGCTGGGTGCCATCGTACTGATCACCGACCAGGTCGCCGCGCATCGCGGTGCTGACACCCCGACCGTGGCCAGCGCGGACACCACTTCCAGCGCAACCCCGTCCCCGGCCGCCGCCGCTGCGGCACCGCACCGGCCGGCGCATTCTGCCCCGAAGTCGAACCCGCAGGTGGCATCGGCCGAGGCCGGCCCGCCGCCTCCGCCGCCAGGAGCCGTGCCGCCCGACGTCGCGGTGGCTGCACCGCCGCTGGCGCCCGTGTGCAAGAACTGCGGCATCGTGGCCGGGGTCAGAGCCGTGAAGACGCCCGGCGAGGGAACCGGGGTCGGGGCCGTGGCCGGGGGCGTCGTGGGCGGAGTGGTCGGGCACCAGTTCGGCAGCGGCCACGGCAAGGACGCGATGAGCATCCTGGGCGTGATCGGCGGAGCCGTGGCGGGCCACGAGGTCGAGAAGGAAGTCAAAGCGACCATCCGCTACGAGGTCGACGTGCGCCTGGACAACGGCCAGCTGACCACGGTCGGCGTGCCGGGCAACCCCGGCCCGATCGTGGGCACGCGCGTTCGGATCGAGAACGGCCAGCTGGTGCGCGAAGCGCCGCCGCAGTCCTGAGGAGCTACTGCGGAGCGCCCATCGCGAGCGCCCGCTCGGCGCTGCGGCGCGCCTCGGCTGAGCGCTGATCGTGCTGGCCGGCATCGACCGGCCAGCCTTGCAGGTGGCGCTGGACCAGATCGGCCAGCGCGCCGATGAAGGCGGCGCCGTCGTTCAGGCACGCGATGTAGCGCAGCTGCTGTCCGCCCGCCTGCAGGAACGTCGCCTGCCCTTCGATGCCGATTTCCTCCAGCGTTTCCAGGCAGTCGGCGGCAAAACCCGGGCAGATCACGTCCAGTCGCCGCACCCCGCCCTGAGCGAGGCTGCGCAACGTGTCGACCGTGGACGGCTCCAGCCAGCGGGCCCGGCCGAAGCGCGACTGGAAGCTCACGCGCCAGCTCTGCGGCGGCAGCGCGAGCGCCTGCGCCAGCAGGCGCGCCGTCTTGTGGCACTCGCAGTGGTACGGGTCGCCCAGCTCCAGGTTGCGCCGCGGCAGGCCGTGAAAGCTCATCAACAGGCACTCGCCGCGTCCGTGCCGCTCCCAGTGTGCCGCCACGCTGGCGCGCAACGCCTCGATGTAGCCGGCGTCGTCGGCAAAGTGCTTGACCCAGCGTACCTCCGGCACGTCGCGCACGCGGGCCAGCACGTGGTTGACGCCGTCCATGGCCGAGCCGGTCGAGGTCGCCGAGTACTGCGGATACAGCGGCAGCATCAGCATCCGGGTGACCTGGCGCGCGCGCAGCTCGTGCAGCACCGCGCCGATCGAAGGCTCGCCGTAGCGCATCGCCAGCGCCACCTCCAGCTCCAGGGCGCGCCGGGCGAGCTCGGCGCCCAGGGCAGCGGCCTGGCGCCGCGAATTGACCAGCAGCGGCGAGCCCTCGGCGGTCCATATGGCCGCATACTTGGCCGCCGAACGGGGCGGCCGCAGCGCCAGCACCGGTCCGTACAGGATCGGCCACCAGATCCAGCGCGGCAGCTCCACCACGCGCGGATCGGACAGGAACTCGCGCAGGTAGCGCCGCACCGCGGCCGAAGTGGGCGCCTGCGGCGTGCCCAGGTTGATCAGCACCACGGCCGAACGCTGCGGCGCCCCGTGAACGGTCCGATCCGGTCCGACGAATCGCATCGCGCGTGCCGCTATTCGCGCGACAGCGCGTTCGACAGCAGCTTGGCGGTGATGTCGACGATCGGGATCACGCGTTCGTAGGCCATGCGGGTCGGACCGATGACGCCGAGCGTGCCCACCACGTGGCCGTCGACCTCGTAAGGTGCCACCACCATGCTCAGCTGGTCCAGCGGCACCAGCTTGGATTCGCCGCCGATGTAGATCTGGACGCCCTGCGCGCGGCCCGAAATGTCCAGCAGCTGCAGCAGGCGCGTCTTGTGCTCGAACAGGTCGAACAGGGCCCGCAGCTTTTCCATGTCGGTGGCCAGATCGTTGACGTCGAGCAGCTTGCGCTCGCCGGAAATCACGACCGCATCGAAGCGCTCGACCTCCTCGGCCCCGGCCTGCACCGCCGCTTCCATCAGGTCCGCCATCTCGTTTCTCAGCTCGGTCAACTCACCGCGCAGCCGGGCATGGGCCTGCTCGAAACTCATCCCCGCGTAGTGCTGATTGAGCACGTTGGCCGCCTCGACCAGCTGCGCCTGCGAATAGGGCCGCTCCACCAGCAGGATCCGGTTGTGCACGTCGCCTTCGGGCGACACCACGATCATCAGGATGCGGCGCTCGGACAGCCGCAGGAACTCGACCTGCCGGAACGTGGAGGCGCGCCGGGGCGTGAGCACCACGCCGGCGAACGTCGACAGGCTCGACAGCAGCTGCGCGGCAGTCTGGATCGCGCGCTGCGGCTCGGCCGCCCGCAGCTGGCCCTGCATCAGCTGGGTCTGCTCGGCCTGCAGCGGCTGCACCGTCATCAGCGAATCGACGAAGAAGCGGTAGCCGCGCGGGGTGGGCACGCGGCCGGCCGAGGTGTGAGGACTGGAGACGAACCCGAGCTCCTCCAGGTCGGCCATCACGTTGCGGATGGTCGCCGGCGACAGCTCCAGGCCGGAGATCTTCGAAAGCGATCGGGACCCGACCGGCTGACCCTCCACGATGTATTGCTCGATCAGCCGTTTGAGCAGCAGGCGCGAACGCTTGTCCAGCATGAGTCACATTCTACGAAGCGCAGCGTGCATTGTCAGTGTTGCGCGGGATGCCGCCTGCGCGCCCTTTTCTTGCATAATCGGCCCATGACCGCGCCCTTCCGCAACGTGGCCATCTTCGCCAAACCGCGCACGGAGGGCAATCGGCCCGCGCTGCAGCAGGTGCTGCTTCACATTGTGCGCCTGGTCGAGGAGGCCGGACTGACAGCGATGATCGAGGCGGCCACCCAAAAGTCGGTCGATCTGCGTGGATTCGAAGGACACCCCCTGTCCACGCTGGCCCAGCAGGCCGACGTGGCGATCGTGCTGGGCGGGGACGGCACGATGCTGGGCATTGCGCGCGAGCTGTCGGCCTACGGCACGCCGCTGATCGGCATCAACTTCGGCCGGCTCGGCTTCGTCACCGACATCGGGCTGGACGAGATGCCCGACGTGCTGTCCGAGATGCTGGCCGGCCGCTACGAGGTCGACCACCGGCGCATGCTGGAAGCCGAGGTGCTGCGGGACGGCATCGGCATGTACCGCGGAAGGGCGTTCAACGACGTGGTGGTTTCGCACGGCACCGCCGGCGGGATCGTCGGCTTCACGGTGCGGGTCGATGGGGCCACGATGTACAGCCAGCGGGGCGACGGCATCATCCTGGCCACCCCGACCGGATCGACCGCTTACGCGCTGTCGGCGAGCGGACCGATCCTGCACCCGTCCCTGGCCGGCCTGGTGCTGGTGCCGGTGGCTCCGCACACGCTGTCGAACCGCCCGATCACCCTGCCCGACAGCGTCGTGGTCGAGATCGAGGTCAACGAGATGCGTGATGCCAGCGCGCACTTCGACATGCAGCTGTTTTCCCCGCTGCAGGCCGGCGACATCGTGCGCGCCAGGTTGAGCGCGGACCGGGTGACGCTGCTGCACCCGGCCGGCTACAACTATTTCGAAACGCTGCGGCGCAAGCTGCACTGGAACGTGCTGCCCGGCGAGCCGTACGGCCGCGCCTGAGGCGCCACCCCCGCCCCGCCGTCCTCGATGCTGCTCACGCTGTCCGTCCGCGACTTCGTCGTCGTGGAAGCGCTCGAACTGGACTTCGGGCCAGGCTTCACGGTGTTGACCGGCGAAACCGGCGCCGGCAAATCGATCCTGATCGATGCCCTGCAACTGGCGCTGGGCGAGCGCGCCGACTCCGGCGTGATCCGGGAAGGCGCCCAGCGGGCCGAGGTCGCCGCCGAATTCCGGATCAACGAAGCCAGCAGGAGCTGGCTCGGCCAGGCCGGCGTGGTCTGCGAAGACGACGTGGTGCTGCTGCGCCGCACCGTCGATGCGGCTGGCCGCAGCCGTGCCTTCATCAACGGCAGCCCGGTGACGCTGGCGCAGTTGCGCGAGCTGGGCGACGCGCTGGTCGACATTCACGGACAGCACGCGCACCAGTCGCTGCTGCGCCCGGCTGCCCAGCTGCAGCTGCTGGACGAGCACGGCCAGCACCGCGAGCCGGTGCGCGCGGTGGCGGCGGCCTACGCGCTGCTGCAGCGCGCCCGCGAGGCGCGCGTGCAGGCCGAATCGGCTGCGGCCAGCGCGACCAGCGAGCGTGAGCGCCTGCTGTGGATCGCCGAGGAGCTCGGCGAGCTCGCTCCGGAGGCGGGCGAATGGGAGCGCGTGTCCTCGGAACACAAGCGGCTGTCGCACGCGGCGGGCCTGCTCGAAGGGGTGCAGCAGGCGATCGAGACGCTCGGCGAGGCCGAGCTGGCCGCCCTGCCCCGGATCGACGCGGCCGGCAGCCGCCTTCGATCGCTGGCCGGGTTCGATGGGCGGCTGCAGCCGGTGGTCGATATCCTCGAGTCGGCCCGCGCCGAAGTCGACGAGGCCGTGCGACAGCTCAACCAGTACCTGGCCCATGCCGACCTGGACCAGGCGCGCCTGGCCCAGGTGGAGGCAAGAATGGCGGCGATCCACGCGATCGCGCGCAAACTGCGCAGCGCGCCCGAGCAGCTGGCCGAGCTGCTGGCAAGCACCCGGGCCCGGCTGCAGGCGCTGACGGCGGCGTCCGACCTGGACGGTCTGCGCGCAACCGAGGCGGCCGCGCTGCAGCGCTTCTCCGACGCCGCGGCCGAGCTGTCGGGGGCGCGCCGGGATGCCGCGCACAACATGGGCCGCGAGGTGACCCGCGCGATGCAGGATCTGTCGATGGCGGGCGGCCGCTTCGCGGTCGGCCTGCAAGCCGCGGAGCCCTCGGCGAGCGGACTGGAGCGGGCCGAGTTCCAGGTGGCCGGCCACGCGGGCGCGGCGTTGCGTGTGCTGGCCAAGGTGGCCTCGGGCGGCGAGCTGTCGCGGATCAGCCTGGCGATCTCGGTGATTGCCGCCACCGCCACGCCGGTACAGACCCTGATCTTCGACGAAGTCGACGCCGGCATCGGCGGAGCGGTGGCCGACGTGGTCGGCCGCCGTTTGAAGCAGCTCGGGCAGATCCGCCAGGTGCTGTGCGTGACCCACTTGCCGCAGGTGGCCGCCCATGCCGACCGGCACCTGGTGGTGGCCAAGACGCAGGGCCCCGACCAGCGGCCGGTGTCGAGCGTGGTGCCGCTGGACCGCGCGGGTCGCGTGGAAGAACTGGCCCGGATGCTGGGCGGTCAGCAGATCACCGACACGACCCGCAAGCACGCGCGCGAGCTGCTCGCGCAGTAGCGCTCTGCGGCGCTCCGAGGGGTTACTGACCCCCGCCGCCGTTGTTGTGGCTGCAATTGGGCTTGTTACACACGCCGTACAGCGCCAGCGCATGGTCCTGCAGATCGAAGCCGCGCTCGGCCGCGATCGTCTTCTGGCGCTGCTCGATCTCCGGATCGACGAACTCCTCGACGCGCCCGCAGGTCAGGCACACCAGGTGGTCGTGGTGCGGCCCCTCGTTCAGCTCGAACACGGCCCGGCCGGCCTCGAAATGGCGCCGCACCAGCAGACCCGCCTGCTCGAACTGGGTCAGCACCCGGTACACGGTGGCCAGCCCCACGTCGACGTGCTCCGCCACCAGCGAGCGGTACACATCCTCGGCGCTCAGGTGGCGCGTCGCTTCGGGCTCGTTGGAGCGCCTCTGGAAAATCTCCAGGATCTTCAAGCGCGGAGCGGTGGCCTTCAGGCCGCTGACTTTAAGGTCGGCTGTACCGGAGTTTTTCATTCCGATGCCCAATCGGCAATCATTCAGTCGGTATCATATGCACAAATGAGGGCAATCAAGTCGACCCATCTCAAATACGGGCGCATCGGCGTCCCGCGCGCTGGCCCGAAAAGTGCCGCCGGCGCTGGCCGTCTGGTCGCGCCGTGGGTGGCGGCGCTGCTGCTGGCCGGCTGCGGCTCGATCACCGACTACCTGCCCGGCTTTCTGACACCGTACCGGCCCGACGTTCAACAGGGCAATGTGATCACCAGCGACATGGTCGACCAGTTGCGGCCCGGCATGACGCGCGACCAGGTCAAATTCATGCTCGGAACGCCGCTGCTGGCCGACCGCTTCCACCCGGACCGGTGGGATTACCTGTATTACCTGAACCCGCGCATCGGCGCCGAGCAACGGCGCAACCTGGTGATCTATTTCAAGGACAACCGGCTCGATCACTTCGACAGCGACCCGATGCCGCCGGAATCGATGGCGGACAACCTGATCCTGGGGCAGAAGCTCGGCATCAAGCCGACCCCGCCGCCGCCCAAGGAGCCGGCCACGCCCAAGGAGCCGGCCACGCCCAAGGAGCCGGCCACGCCCACGGAGCCGGCCACGCCCACGGAGCCGGCCCCGCAACCAAGGCCGGCGCCTCAATAGCCCGCCGGGCGCGATGAAACTGGCGATCGCGGGCAGCGGTGGCCGCATGGGCCGGATGCTGATCGAGGCGGCACTGGCGGCCGACGACCTGTCGATCGTGGCGGCTCTGGAGCGGCCCGACGCGCCGCAGATCGGCCAGGACTGCGCGCTGTCCCTGGGGCGCGCCGGCGGCGCGCTCATCGGGTCCGATCCGTCCGCCATCGCGCAGGCCGACGTGCTGATCGATTTCACGCGGCCCGAGGCCACACTGCGGCATCTTCGAGTCTGCGTCGAGCATCGGGTGCGCGCGGTGATCGGGACCACCGGCTTCGACGAGGCCGGGCGGCGCCAGGTCGAGCAGGCGGCCCGCAGCGTGCCGGTCGTGTTCTCGCCGAACATGAGCGTCGGGGTCAACGTGACCTTCCGGCTGGCCGAGCTGGCGGCGCGCATGCTGGGGGAGGAATTCGACGTCGAGATCGTCGAGGCGCACCATCGCGACAAGGTGGACGCACCCTCCGGCACGGCGCTGCGGCTGGGCGAGCTGGTCGCCAGCGCCCAGGGCCGCACCCTGCAGCAGGTGGCCGTTTACGCCCGCCATGGCGTGACCGGCCCGCGCCAGCCGGGCAGCGTGGGCTTCTCGGTGATCCGCGGCGGCGACCTGGTGGGGGACCACACGGTCATGTTCGCCGGCAACGGCGAGCGCGTCGAGATCACGCACCGCTCGTCCAGCCGCATGACGTACGCCCTGGGGGCGCTGCGGGCGGCGCGCTTTCTGGCGCAGCGCGAGCCGGGTCTGTACGACATGCGCGACGTGCTGGGACTGGGCTGAGCGAAACGGGAACGGTGAGCGAATCGTTCGGGTTCGAGCATTTCTGGATGCAGGCCGACGGCCTGATCCGGGCCAACGTCTATCTGCTGCTCGCGATGTCGGTGGCGAGCTGGTTCCTGATCATCCTGAAGACCTGGTCCGGCATCAAGGCGCGCCGCGTATTGCGCTCGCTCGATGCGTTCTGGACCGCGCCCTCGATCGATCAGGCACTGGCTACGCTGGCCGCGCGGGACTCAGAAGCGCTGCTGGCGCCGCTGGCCAGAGCGGCGGTCGAGGCATCTCGCGCGACGGTGGCCGGCTCGTCCTGGAGCGGGCCCTCGGACCGGCTCACGCGCGCCCTGCGGTCGGCCATCCAGGCCGTCACGGCGCGGCTGGAGTCGGGCCTGACGCTGCTCGCATCGGTGGGCGCCACCGCGCCCTTCGTCGGCCTGCTCGGAACCGTGTGGGGCATCTACCACGCGCTGCTGAACGTCGCCGCCAGCGGCTCGCTGTCGATCGACAAGGTGGCCGGCCCGGTCGGCGAGGCGCTGATCATGACGGCGTTCGGACTGGGCGTGGCGATCCCGGCGGTGCTGGCCTACAACGGCATCGCGCGCGCCAATCGGCTGGTGATCGCGCAGATCGACGGCTTCGCGCACGACCTGCACGCGCTGCTGAGGCAGCCGCCCGCGGGCGCATATCCGCCATGATGACGTTCGGCCGCTTCCGGCAGAGCACGGATCTTTTCGAGCCGATGGCCGAGATCAACGTCACGCCGCTGGTCGACGTCACGCTGGTGCTGCTGGTCGTCTTCATCATCGCCGCTCCCCTGCTGACGTATGCGATCAAGCTCGACCTGCCGGCCGCCCAGGCCGCTCCGGCCGGTCCGGCGCCGGCCGCGATCGACGTGTCGATCGACGCTGCCGGCACGCTGTACTGGAACGGAACGGCGCTGGATGCGGCCGCGCTGGAGGCGCGCCTGAAAAAGGCGGCCGGCCAGGCGCCTCAACCCGAGCTGCACCTGCGCGCCGACCGCGCGGTTCGCTACGAGTTCGTGGCCCAGCTGATGTCGGCCGCACAGCGAGCCGGAGTCCAGCACATCGGATTCGTCACCGACCCGGCCGCGAGCACCGGCTGGCCACGTTCCGGCCAGCATTGAAAGCCGCGGTTTGTTGAGTGAAGCATCAACCATCCTGTCCGATAAAGAAGACCTCGGTGTGACCGGCGGCCGTCACGTCGATGCGCGCACCGAACAGCGTTGACAGCGCCGCGGCAGTCAGCACGTCGCGGCGGGTTCCGGCACGCCACCAGCCTGCGCCGGACAGCAGCAGCACATGGGTTGCGAAGCGGGCCGCGGCGTTGATGTCGTGCAGCACGGCCACCACCGTCTGATCGTCGCGGCCTGCCAGGCGGTCCAGGACCCAGGCCTGGTGGCCCGGATCCTGGTGCGAGGTGGGCTCATCGAGCAGCAGCACCGGCGCGTCCTGCGCCAGCGCCGTGGCGATCGCCACCCGCTGCCGCTCGCCGCGCGACAGCCCGCGCACGTCGCGCTGCGCGAGGTCCATGCAGTCCATCCGTCTCAACGCCGCCAGGGCGGCGTCGTGCCCGCCCGGCTCGGCCCCGAACCGATATCGAGCCGTCAGCACGGTGTCGAGCACCGACGCCGAAAACGGGTCGAGCCAGCGGTCGTTGACCAGCGCGCGCAGCGCGGCGAGCTCCTGCACCCCGCAGTGGTCGACCGCGCGGCCCGCGATCCGGATGGTGCCGGCCTGCGGGCGGCGCGCACCGGCCAGCGCGCCCAGCAGGGTCGACTTGCCCGACCCGTTGGGACCGACCACCACCCAGCGCTCGCCCACGGCCACCTGGATCGACAGCTCCCGCACCAGGTCGCGCGCGCCGGCGCGCAAGGCGAGATCCTTGACCTCGATCATCGGCGCGTTCATTGACGGCGCAACTGCCACAGGAACAGCGGAACGCCGATCATCACGGTCAGCACGCCCACCGGCAGCTGGGCCGGCGCGGCCACCGTCCGGGCCGCCAGGTCGCCCAAGGCCAGCAGCACCGAGCCGATCAGCACCGAGGCGGGCAGCGTACGGCGCTGGTCGTTGCCGACCGCAAAGCGCGCCAGGTGCGGTGCGACGAACCCGACAAAGCCGATCGCGCCGGCCAGCGCAACGGCCCAGCCAGTCGCGATCGAGGCCACGATCACCAGGCGGCGCCGGACGCGGTCCACGTGCACGCCCTGGGTGAAGGCCTGCAGATCACCGCGCATCATCAGGTTCAACGCGGCCGCGTCGCGCGCGGCAGACCAGCCGCAGATCGCCAGCACCGCCAGGCTGGTCCACGCGGCCACCGGGTCGAGCGCGCCGCTCAAGTCGCCCAGCAGCCAGAACACCATCGGCCGCAGTCGGCCGGCCGGCGCCAGCGACAGCGCCAGGCTCAGCGCGGCCGCGGCGAAGGACGCCATCATCACGCCTACCAGCAGCATCGAGGACGACGGCGAGTCGCCGGACAGGTGCTCGGCGCCGAACAGGGCCCGGCGCGCCAGCAGGAACAGCACCGCCAGGGCGGCCAGGGCGCCGGCGACGCCCGCGCAGTGGGTCGCGAACACGCCCGCGCCGGCCGCGATCGCCAGCATCGCCGCGCAGGCGGCGCCGCCCGAGATCCCCAGCACGTACGGATCGGCCAGCGGGTTGCGCAGCAGCGCCTGCAGCACGCTGCCGGACAGCGCCAGCAGCCCGCCCACCGCCAGGGCGGTCACGGCGCGAGGCAGCCGCAGGGCCAGGATGGCCGATGAGAGCGATTGATCACCCGGCTTGAGCAGCGCGGCAACGACCGCGACCGGATTCAAGCGGACGCTGCCGATCATCAGCGACGCAACCAACGACAGTGCGGCCGCTGCCGCGAACAACCATATCAGGGCTCGTGCCCGCCGCTCGCTCAAGATCCCGACCTCGAGGCCGGCGCAGACCTTGCGCGCGCCGGCAGCGCGGCACGCTACCACAGCGGCGCGCAACGCACGGTATACTGCCGCTGCTTGTCCGCGGTGCCGTGGCGGCTTCCCGCCGCCGCGGTTAAACGGGAAACAGGTGAGCGCACCTTGATGGGCGCAATGCCTGTGCTGCCCCCGCAACGGTCAGCGAGCGTGGACGCATCCGACAGCCACTGCGCCAAAGCGCGGGAAGGCGATGCGTCAAAGCTTGCGAGCCCGGATACCGGCCGAGGACAACCGAAGAACCGAAACGCTGCGGGGAAGCAGCGGCAGGTGCGCAGCCTCGTTCAGGTGCCCTTCCGAGTTCCCGACAGCGTTTCCCTTTGACGCAACCTACCGGCCTGCGGGGACGCTGGCCGGAGAACGGGAATCGAGATGGCCCGCCGCATCCAGCCCCTGGCGCTCGCAGCCGCCCTCCTTTTCGCGCGCGGCGCCGCTGCCGACGACAACGGCACGGTCGTCGTGACCGCCACGCGCTTTGCCGAACCGGACCCGCACATCGCGGCCGACGTGAGCGTCATCACCCGCGAGGACATCCAGAACACGCCCGCCACCAACGTGCCGGACCTGCTCAAGGCCACCGCGGGCATCGAAGTGCGCCCGTTGTATGGCGCCATGGGCATCGATGCCACGGTGGACTTGCGCGGCTTCGGCGACACCGCCGGCAGCAACACGCTGCTGCTGCTGGACGGCCAGCGCCTCAATCCGATCGACGCCGGCAGCATCAGCTGGTCGACCATCCCGATGGCCAGCATCCAGCGCATCGAGATCATCCGCGGCGCCGGCACCGTCCTGTACGGCGACCAGGCGAGCGGCGGCGTCATCAACATCGTGACCGACCAGTCCGGCGCGCGCGCCGCTTCGGTGGAGGCCATCGGGGGCAGTTACGGCTATCGAGGCGGCGATGGCCGCGTCTCGGCCAGCGTGGACGACACCCGTTTCAACGTCACGGCCCACTACGCGGACGCGGACGGCTGGCGCCGCAACAGCCGCGCAGACCAGCAGGCCGCCACCGCCCACGTGGGCCATTCCGTCTCCGGCGGCGAGGTCACCGCCGACTTCGCGGCCTACAAGGACTCCAACGGCCTGCCCGGGTCCCTCTTGACCCACGACTACCAGACCGACCCGAGGCAGGCACGAACGCCGTTTGACAGCCAGCAGCGCGACGGCTACCGCGCCCGACCCGGGGTGTCGCTCAAGTTGTCCGGGTCCCTGACCTTCGATGGGGAAATCGGCGTCGAACACGAGAACTATTCCTCCGACAACGTTTCGTTTGCCAGCGTGTTCGACCGGCAGCGCACCCGTCTGTCGGCCACGCCGCGGCTGCGCTGGGTGCAGGACTTCGGCGGCCGGCGCAACGAGACCGTGGTCGGCCTCGATTACTACGACGGCAAGGTGACAGCACGGTCGATCGGCGCGCCCTCGGTGATACCCCAAACCGCCGAGCAGGCGAGCCTGGCCGGCTATGCGCAGAATGTCACCGGGCTGTCGGATCGATGGTTCCTCACCGCCGGTGCGCGCGAGCAGCACATGAATCAGCATGCGCAACAGGGCGCCTACCTCGCCAATTTCGGCGCCGGCGCCACCACGGTGCCGGCATTCGACGGTTCAGCCTCGCGCAGTCGCTCCGCGCTCGACCTTGGACTGGTCTTCCAGGGCAGCGGGTGGCGGACCTTTGGCAAGTACGGCAGCTTCTTTCGCTTCCCCAATACGGACGAGCTGTTCGGGTTTGACCCGTTTACCGGCAACCCGGTGTTCGCCGGTGAATTGCTGCCCCAGCACGGCCGCATCGGTGAGCTCGGAGCGAGCTTCACGACCTCGAAGGTGGGCGGCCGCCTGTCGGCCTACCGGATGGATCTGACCGATGAAATCGATTTCGACGGAACCACTTTCGCCAACGTGAACCTGCCGCCGACCCGTCGGCAGGGGTTGGAGGCCGAGCTCGATTGGAGCGTGCTCGCCGGCGTCAGGGCCCATGCGGCCTACGCCTTCATCGATGCGGGCTTCCGCGGCGGACCCAACGCCGGCAACGAGATCCCGCTGGTCGCGCGCAACAAGGCATCGCTGCAACTCACCTCGAGCGGCCGAATGTTTGGTGCTTACAGCCTGGCCGTCACCTACGTGGGCGAGCGCCGCTACAGCGGCGACTTCGCCAATGCGCTGGGGCACCTGGCCGGCTACACGACGGTCGATCTGCAGGGCCGCTGGACGGTCGCGCGCTGGACCTTCACGGCCAGAGTGATCAACGCGCTGGACCGGCGCTATGCACCGTTTGCCGGTTATTCGACCTTCGTCAACGACCATTACTACTACCCGGCCGACGCTCGCAGCTTGTTCGGCAGCGTTCGCTACGACTTCATGTGAGCAACGCCACCGCCCGGATGGTCGACTCATGGCGCGGCCGGCCGGCGCTGGCGCGCGGTCTGCAGGTCGCGACAGAGGCGCTCGGCCCCGTCCAGCAGCCGCGGCGTATGACGCTGGATCAAATCCGGCGGAATGAAGAACAGGTTATCGCGCGCCGCCGCCGTCAGCCGCGGCCAGCGTCGCCAGTTGTCCAGCCATTCGGGACGGGCCGTGTCCATGCCGCTGGCCACGATGACCTCCGGATCGGCGGCCAGCACCGCCTCGAGGGAGACCTCGGGGGCCATCGCCGACAGCTGCTCGAAGATGTTCACGCCGCCGCACAGGCGGATCGCGCTGCCGATGATCTGGCCGCCACCGACGGTCAGCAGCGGCTCCGACCACATCTGGTAGAAGGTGCGCACGGGCGCGCGGCCGGAGTAGCGTTGCCGAAGGTCTGCCAGGCGGGCGCGGAATGCCGCGGCCGCGGGGCGGGCGACGTCGGAGGTGCCGGCCAGCTCGCCGAATTGTTCCAGGCTGGCGGCAACATCCTCGACGCGGTCCGGTTCCGACAGAAAGAGCGCAATGCCGAGTTGCTTGAGCGGCTCCAGCTGACTCAACGGATTGCCGCTTTGCCAGGCGATCACCAGATCGGGCTTGAGCGCAAGGATGGTCTCAAGATCCAGTTCCGTGTAGCTGCCGACGCGGGCAATCCGGCTGGCCGCCTGCGGGTAATCGCTGTAATCCACCGTGCCCACCACGCGGTCGCCGGCTCCGGCATCAAAGAGGATCTCGGTGATGTGCGGCGCCAGACTGACGATGCGCCGGGCCGGCTGCTTCAGCCGAACCTGGGCGCCGCTGTCGTCGCGCACGGCGATGTCGGCCCGCGCCGGCAGGGCGCAGGCGGCAAGAAGCAGAACCAGCAATCTGCGCACGCCAGCTCGATCGGACCGAAGGCGCGGATCTTAGATCAGCCGGGCGGGCTCTTGAGCTCCAGCGGCAGACCGGCCGCGGTGAACGTGACGCGATCGCACGCAGCCGCCACTTTCTGGTTCAGGCGCCCCTGCTCGTCGGCGAAGCTTCGCGCCAGTGCGTTCGGGGGCACGATGCCGCACCCGACTTCGTTGCTGACCAGGATCAGGCGCCCGGGTAGCGCGGACAGGCACTGCACGAGGGCCGCGGTCTCGCCGGCCAGCAGCGGACAGTCGGGCGCCTCGCCCGCTTCGGCCTGGGCCGCCGCACGGCCGGCGAAGAACAGGTTGGACAGCCACAGCGTCAGGCAGTCCACCAGGATGCACGTGTCGGCGGCGGCGTGGCGCGTGAGCGCGGCGGCCAGTTGCAGCGGCTCCTCGACGCTGGTCCAGCCGGCCGGGCGACGTTCGCGGTGGTGGGCGATGCGTCGCGCCATCTCCGCATCCTCGGCCCGGGCCGTGGCCACGTACACCACGGCCAGGCCGCTTCGGCCGGCCCGCAGGGCTGCCAGGGAACTTTTGCCCGAACGGGCGCCGCCGATGATCAACTCCGCCATGACCTGCGAGCCTAGCACCGCCGCGGGAGATAATGCCCCGGCTCGCCTTGCCCGATCGAAAGGAAGAATCCGATGCCTTCGGATCTGCCGCAGTTCCGCATCGAAGCCGTGGACCGCTCGCTGGCGCCGGCGCTGCAGGACAAGATCGACCACAAGACCAAGCCCGTCGGATCGCTGGGCCGCATCGAGCAGCTCGCGCTGCAGCTGGGTCTGATCCAGCGCAGCCTGACTCCGCGGCTGCACCGGCCCCACGTGCTGGTCTGTGCCGGCGACCACGGCGCCGCGAAGGCCGGCGTGTCCGCCTATCCCCAGGACGTGACCTGGCAGATGGTCGAGAACTTCCTTTCGGGAGGCGCGGCGATCAACGTGCTGGCGCGCCAGGCCGGCATCGCGCTGGTGGTGGCCGATGCCGGCGTCAACCACGATTTCGGGGCGCGCGAGGGGCTGCTCGACGCCAAGGTCGCACCGGGCACGGCGAGCTACCTGGACGGCGCGGCGATGAGTGCGCAGCAGTGCACGACCGCCATCGAGCGCGGTGCCGCCGTGGTGCGCGACCTGGCGGCCGGCGGCTGCAACGTCCTCGGACTGGGCGAGATGGGCATCGGCAATACGGCGGCCGCATCGCTGCTGACCCACTGCCTGACCGGACTGCCGCTGAACGCCTGCGTGGGACGCGGCACGGGCCTGGACGATGCGGGTCTGGCCCGCAAGCGCGAGCTGCTTGGCAAGGCCCTGGCGCACTGGGACGACCGCAGCGGGCAGCCGCTGCAGATCCTGGCCCGCTTCGGCGGCTTCGAGATCGCGATGCTGACCGGCGCGATGCTGGCGGCCGCCGAGGCCGGCATGATCGTGCTGATCGACGGGTTCATCGTGACCAGCGCGCTGCTGGTTGCGCATCGGCTGCAGCCGGCGCTGCGCGACTACTGCGTGTTTGCCCATTGTTCCGAAGAAGCGGGCCACCGCGGCCAGCTCGATCATCTGAAGGCGCAGCCGCTGCTCGACCTGGGCCTGCGGCTGGGCGAAGGCACCGGCGCGGCGCTGGCCTATCCGCTGTTGAACGCCGCCTGCGCCTTGCTCGGCGAGATGGCGAGCTTCGAATCGGCGGGTGTTTCCAACCGGCAATGATCCGAGAGCTCGCGACCTTCTTTGCCGCGCTGCGCTTCTTCACCCGCCTGCCGGTGCCGGCCTGGGTCGGCCACTCGCCGCAGCAGCTCGAGCAGGCTGCGCGCTATTTTCCGCTGGTCGGCATCGTCGTGGGCGCCATCGGCGCGCTGGTCACCGTCGCCGCCGCGCAATGGCTGCCGGCATCGCTGGCGATCCTGGCCGGCATGACGGCTACCGTGCTGGTCACGGGCGCCTTCCACGAAGACGGCTTCGCTGATGCGGTCGATGGCTTTGGCGGCGGCCGGGACAAGGCGCGCGTGCTGGACATCATGAAGGACTCGCGCATCGGCAGCTTTGGCGCGGTGGCCGTCGCGCTGATGCTGCTGGCCAAGTTCAACGCGCTGGCCCAGATCGATGCCCTGGGCGGATGGCGGACGCTGGCGCCGGCATTGATCGCCGGCCACGCGATCTCGCGGCTGGCTGCGACCACGCTGATGCGCGCACTGCACTACGTGCGCGAGGACGACAGCGCCAAGTCGAGGCCGCTGACGCGGCCGCTCGCCGCCGCCGAGCTGGCCGTCGCGGCCCTGTGCGGGCTGAGCCCTTGCCTGCTGCTGCCCGGCGCGAAGGTCTGGGTCGCGATCGGGCTGGCCGCCGCGGTGACGGTGCTGGCCGCCGGCTATTTCGTGCGCCGCATCGGCGGCTACACCGGCGACTGCCTGGGAGCCGCGCAGCAGGTGGCCGAGCTTGCCTTCTACGTGGGCCTGTGCGCATCTTCCTGATTCGCCATCCGCGCCCGGCGGTGGCGCCCGGCGTGTGCTACGGCGCCAGCGACGTCGACCTGGACGGCGATGCGCGCGAATGCGCCGCGCGGCTGCGCCAGGTTCTGCCGGCGCAGCTGCCGGTCTTCAGCAGCCCGCTGCGCCGCTGCCGCCGCCTGGCCGAGGCCCTGCACGAAGCGCCCACCTACGACGCGCGCCTGCGCGAGATGGATTTTGGCGCCTGGGAGCTGCGATCGTGGAGCGAGATTGCGCGCGTCGAACTGGACGCCTGGGCGGCAGCGCCCCTGGCGTACGCGCCGCCGGGCGGCGAATCGGTGGGCGCGCTGCAGGCGCGGGTGGCCGCCTTCCTGGTCGAGCGCATCGGATCGGGCCGGCGGGATTTCGCCGTCGTGACCCACGCGGGGGTGATGCGGATCGTGGCCGCTCAGCTGCAGGCACTGGATCTGCCGACATGGCTGGGCCTGCGCTTTGGCCACGGCGAGCTCGTGCGGTTCGAGGTGCCCGCTTCGTTCGGATGTTCGCCGCCCGGCGCGTAGATTCTCGGCCCGGCGGCGACAGTGCTACCATCATCGGCATGCTGGAAGAGCTTGACGCACTCGATGCGAAGATGCGGGAGCTGTCTGCGCACGTGCGGCAGCTGCGCGAGGAGAACCAGAGTCTGCGCCGTCAGCTGGCCGCCTCGCAGCTGGAACTGGCGACGCTGAACGAGCGTGTGAACACGGCGACCCGCCGGCTGGACACGCTGATCGAGGAACTGCCGGCCGAGCTCAGGGGCAACGGGCACTGAGCATGGATCGAACGCGGCCCGGGCGCGCTGACCGAGGATGGTTGCGGTGTCGGTCGAGCAGTTGACCGTCACCATAATGGGGCGCGAGTACCGCGTGGCCTGTGGCCCGCAGGAGCGCGACGAACTGCTCGCGTGCGCCCAGTACATCGACCGCAAGATGGCGAAGATACGAGAAAGCGGCAAGGTGCTGGGCGCGGACCGCATCGCGGTGCTGGTGGCCTTGCAGCTGGCACAGGAACTGTTCGGCATGCGCAACGCCGACGGCGTTCCGATCGCGGATTTGCGTCGCCGGCTGCGCGAGCTCAATGACCTGGCTGGCGAAATGTTGGCGCCGCAGGAAAAGCTGTTTTGACGTGGCAATTTCACTTCATCGCGCTGTTTCGGGGGGTTAGAATCTGTGCTCCCTGCGGTGTACGCGCAAAGGCCTCTTAGTTCCTTGAACCGATGCGCTATGCGCTAGGTTGTTGGCCTCGCGTCGCGGTGCGATCGGCACGCGTCTGCTGAACCTAAACGTCGCGGACAACGACCACCCTGAGCCGATGGTTCAGGACGACAGGCCGGGCGGCATGCGCGGGGGTTTTACACAAGCAAGAGAACGAGGGGGCCTTGATGGCCCCCTCGTGCTCCATGCAGTGAAGCTCAGCGCTCCCCCAGCCAATGTAAAGTCACCGCTTGTTCTTTGAGTCGTCAGCGTTGACTGCGCCGAAGGGGTCGACCATCGCAACCAACTACTGGCTGATGAAATCCGAGCCGGACGAGGCCTCGGTGGACGATGCGCTGGCGGCGCCGCGCGCGACGGTGCCGTGGACCGGCGTGCGCAACTACCAGGCGCGCAACTTCATGCGCGACGGCATGAAGGTGGGCGATGGCGTTCTGTTCTGCCATTCGGGCTGCGAGAAGCCGGGCATCGCTGGAATCGCGGAGGTGGCGAGCGCGCCTTACCCGGACCCGACGCAGTTCGATCCGAACAGCGACTATTACGATCCGGCCTCGCGCGCCGAGGCGCCGCGCTGGGTGATGGTGGACATCCGCGTGCTGCGCAAGACCCGACCGCTGGCGTTAATGGATCTGCGCGCGCATCGCGAGCTCGCCCACATGCGCGTGCTGCAGAAAGGCAACCGGCTGTCGATCACGCCGGTCAGCGCGGCCGAGTGGCGCGTGATCCAGCGCCTGCTCAATTCCGCACACTGACGGGCGCGGCGCCGCCGGCACTCGCGCAACCGGGCGGGTCCGCCAATCCGCGCTGCTGCCGGGCGATCCGGTACAGCGCACGCCCGGTGGCATCGGCATCTGCCAGGCTGGACTCGGCGCTCAGCATCGCCTGCTCGGTGTCGGCATCGACCCGGCGGAACTGGCCGGCCGCCTCGAAGGTCCGCTCGCCCGGCCCCTGCGCCAGCAGGTGCCAAAGATACAGGCCCTCGGGCTGCAACGGCAGCGTCGAGGGCAGCTGCATGGCCGCATCGCGCGTCTGTGCTTCGAACAGAACCGCGCCGTCGTCGTCGATCAACCGGACGCGGTAGCTCCAGTCCGCCCCGAGCGGCCTCCAGCACAAGCGGATCGCGTCGCGCGCCAGCTGGCTGCCGGTGGGCCCCTCGGCTCGAAGCTCCAGCGCGCCGGCGCCGCGCATCGCCGCGCTGCCCTGCAGCGTGGTGCCCTCGGGTCGAATCCGCAGCGCGCGCAGCAACGCAGGCAGGTCGCGCCGCGCGAGCGAGCCCTGGCCGGAGCGGGACTGGACGGCATCGGCGCCGGCGACAAAACGGCCCGGGCCCCGCAACTCGTAGATCGATCCGGGCTTCGGATACGCCAGCACGATGCGCGCCTCGCGTGGCAGCACGATGGTCGCATCGCGCTCGACCGGGTCGGCCACTTCGGATGGTGCGGCGCGACCGTGCACGACGATCCGCACCGGCCCGTCGACCTCGGTCACGATTGCCACCGGCTGCGCGCCACCCGCAGGCGCGGCGACCAAACCGAGCATCGCTAGCACAACCGCGGCCGCGACCCTGGCGTCGGGCGCCCCCATGCCGAGCCTCCTTCGAGCTTGCAACGTCGCGCTCAACATTAGCGGCTGCCTGCGGCGGTGCCTGTCGAATCTCGGACAGCGCCGGCCATCCGGATTCATGCTGGCGGACGCCAACCGGCGATCGAAACGGGCGAATGGCCTCGCAGCGCAACCTCCCCCAGCGGGCGCGCCACCGCATCGGCGTGCGCGCTCGCAGCCAGCCGCTCGAAAACGGCCATCGTCATCAGCACCGGATAGCCGAGCGACTTGGACAGATCCTGCAGGCGCGCCGCCACGTTGACCGCATCGCCGATTGCCGTGAAGTCCTTGCGCTCGCCGCTTCCCAGGTCTCCGTACACCGCCTCTCCCCAGGAAATACCCACGGCCAGATCGAGCCCGGCCTGCGCCGAACCGGGGATCGCCCCCAGCAGCCGGCGGCCGTGCTCGACGATGTCGCGCGCCGCCTCGAACGCAGCGCGGCACGGGTCGATGTGCGGCTCGGGCGCGCCGAACAGCGCCATCAGGCCGTCGCCGCGAAAATTGTCGATCGTTCCGCCGTGCCGATGAATGTAAGGCGTCACTGCGGCGAAGTACCGGTTCAGCACTTCGAACACGTGTTCGGGTGCGCTCGCTTCGGACCAGGCGGTAAAGCCTCTCAGATCGGCGAACAGGAAGGCCATTTCGCGCCGGCCGGTTCCGGTTCCGAGGCGCCCGGCCAGGATCGCCTCCAACACCTGGGGACTGACGTAACCGCCAAACGTCCGGGTCAACCTGGCCCGCTCGCGCCGCGCCGAGGTCACGTCCAGCGACGTGCGAACCGCGGCCGCCAGCAGCCCGGCCGAACACGGGGCGGCCAGACCCAGTCGCCAGCCCAGCGCGTGCAGCACCGTTGCCACGAGCAGGCTGCCAGCGGCGGCCAGGCCCAGTGCGGCCCAGCGCCATCCGATCCGGGGCAGCCAGCCGATCGCCACCAGCGCCAGCGCCAGCACGGCCACCAGCCACACGGGCGCCGCGCGAATCAGCCCGGCGCCGAGCACCGAGCGCAGCAACTGCGCGTGTATCACGACGGCGGGCGGCGCCGTCCGCGGATATTCCCAGGCCAGCAGCGACACCGGTTGGGCGACGCGGTCGACGTACGGCAGCACGCTTCCGATCACCACCACCCGGCCATCGAACTGCTCGCGCAGCCGCGCGGAGCGCCCGTCCGCCGCCGCTTCGGCCACGTCGATCAACGGCACATAGGTAAAGGCCGCCCCGCGCGTGTAGTCGATCCACCCCGGCGCTGCCGCGTTGCCGGCGCAACCGAGCCGGTATGAGATCTCGCCGGCCAGCGTGCGCAGCCCCGGCACGGAAAGCCGGGGGTCGAAGCGCCGCACCACGCCGTCGCCATCGACCGGCAACTGGGCCGTCACCAGTCCATGTTCGCCGACCGCGGCCGCGAACGGAGCAAATGGAACGCGCAGCCGCCCGCCGGCGTCCGGTTCCAGCACGAACACGACGGGCGTGCGCCGGCCGGCGCGGCTTAAGCCCCTGACCAGGGCAGCGTCCGAGCCGGGAGCCAGGCGATCGAAGGAACGCTCCGGCAGCACCAGGTCGATCGCGATCGCGCGCGCCCCCGCGCTCGAAATCGCCTCCAGTGCCTGGCCCAGCACGCCGTGCACCAGCGCAATGGGCACGTCGGCCCGCTCCAGCGTCGCCTCGTCGATGCCGACGATCAGGACTTCAGGCGGGGCCGCGGCGACGGCCGGGCCGCGCCAGGCCCGAATCAGCCCGACCTGCCAGTCGAACAAGCGATCATCGACTCGATCGAGCTCGCTGCAGCCCGACAGCATCACCAGTGACAGCCACGCGATCGCGCCCGCCGCCCGGCGGGCGGGGAGCCGCACACGCCACGGTGGCGCGCCTACCGCCAAGGCGTACTCCTGAAACGACGCCGACCGACCCAGCGTGAATTGTCAACACCACCGCTCAAACGGTTGTCAACCGCGGCGCGGCCTGGATAATCATCGGCACCATCAGCGATCGATACACGACGCGGGGCCGCCAGCGCCCGGTCACTGGAGGACTTCGTGCCGACGGTCCAGCAGAGCATTGCGGCCATTGAGGATCCCGTGGTGCGTGAACTGGCGACGCGCGGCCAGATCCGCAGTTTCCCCAAGAACACCGTCTTCATCAACGAGGGCGAACGCGGCGACTCGCTGTTCATCATCGTCACCGGGCGCGTCAAGGTCTACGTGTCGGACAGTCAGGGCCGGGAGATGATCCTGGACATCCACGGACCCGGGCAGTACGTCGGAGAAATGGCGCTCGACGGCGGACCGCGATCGGCCTCGGTGATGACGCTGGAAGCGACCACCTGCTCGATGCTGACGCGCGAGACGCTCAAGGATGCGGTCGTCGCCGATCCCGAGCTGGCGATGTCGCTGATCGAGGAACTGATCGACCGCAACCGGATCGCGACCGACACCGTCAAGAACCTGGCGCTGATGGATGTTTACGGCCGGGTGGCGCGGCTGCTGCTGTCGCTGGCCCGTGAGCGCGACGGCAAGATGGTGGTTCCGGAGCGGCTGACGCAGCAGGACATCGCCGATCGCGTCGGCGCCTCGCGCGACATGATCAGCCGCATCTTCAAGGACCTGACGACCGGCGGCTATGTCACCGTGGTCGACCGGCAGATCACGCTGAACCGGCGGCCGCCGCCGCGCTGGTAAGAGCCCTCGCCTACGCGCGGGCCCTCACCCCCTCGCCTGCTGTGCGGGCGAGGGGGTGAGGGTCGAGGCGAGTCAGTGACCCGCCCGCTCGGCGATCCAGTGGTCCATGCGCGTTTCCAGCGCGGTCAGCGGCACCGATCCAACCGCCAGCACCGCGTCGTCGAAGTCTCTCAGGTCGAACCTGGCCCCGAGCGCGCCCCGGGCGCGCGCGCGCAGTTCCGAGATCTTCAGCTGGCCGATCTTGTAGGCCAGCGCCTGGGCCGGGTCACCGATGTACCGGTCGATCTCGTTGACGATGTCCAGCTCGGTCTTGGCGGCGTTGTCCTTGAAGTATGCGATCGCCCGTTCGCGGCTCCAGCCCTTGGCGTGCAGCCCCGTATCGACCACCAGGCGCACGGCGCGCCACATCTCGTAGGTGAGCTGCCCGAAACGGTCGTATGGGTTGTCGTACAGACCCATGTCGTAGCCGAGCTGCTCGGCGTACAGGGCCCAGCCCTCGCCGTAGGCGACGAAATACGCGGTCTTGCGGAACATCGGCGCCTCGGGCAGCTCGAGCGCGCGCGCGAACTGGAAGTGGTGGCCCGGCACCGCCTCGTGCAGCGTCAGCGGCATCATCTCCCAGATCGGCCGCGTCTCCGGCTTGTACAGGTTGACGTAGTAGTAGCCTGGCCGCTGGCCGTCGGCGGCACCGGGCTGGTAGTAGGCCGTGGTGGTATCGGGCGCGGCCGTCGCCGGAATCTCGCGCACGCCATAGGGCTGGCGCGGAATGTACTTGAAGACGCGGACCAGTTCCGGGTCGATCCGTTTCGCGGTCGCCCGGTACGTGTTCAACAGTTCCTCGGGCGTCCGGCAGAAGAATTTCGGGTCGTTGCGCAGGTAGGTGAAGAAGTCGGCGAGCGACCCCTTGAAACCGAGTTCGTCCTTGACCTTCTCCATCGCGCTGCGCAGGCGCGCGACTTCCTTCAGGCCGGTCTCGTGAATCTGGTCCACACCCAGGTTGGTGGTCGTCTGGAAGCGAATCAGGAAGTCATAGTAGGCCTTGCCGTCCGGCAGATCGGTGGCGGCGATCGACGTGCGCGTCGCGGGCAGGTACGCCTCGTTCACGAACTGCTGCAGCTTGCGAAAGGCGGGCACCAGGCGGTCGCGGATGGTTGCCTGGGCCTGCGCCTGCAGCTCGGCTCGATCGGCGGCGGAAACGGCGTCGGCAAACTTCTTGAACGGGCGATAAAAAGGACTGGCGACCGGGTCATCGACGATCTGCCTGGCGATCTGCGCGGGGACCCGGTCGATCAGCACGCGCGGCGGCGTGTTGCCGGTCTTCATCCCCTCACTCATCAAGGCCATCTGCTGATCGATAACGACCGGAAGCGCCGCCATGCGGCCCAGGTAATTGCGGTAATCGGCGCTCGCTCCGAATGACATGATCTCGGCAACGCCGTCGTCGAGCTGCGCGCCCTTCTTGTGGTCGATCGGCCGCAGGTATTCGCGAAACCTCTGCCGTTCAACGACGCGCTGCAACAGCCACTCGAAGGTGTCGTAGTTCAGCTGCTGGTCCGGCGTCAGCGCAGCCCGATCGATCGCATGCAGGCGCTCCAGCGCGGACCGATCGGACGCCTCGCGTGCGGCGATCGCCGCAGCGCTCAGGTCGGTCCAGCGGTCGTTGTAGCGCGGGTCGCCGAATTCGGTCGCTCGTTCGGGGTAGTCCCGCAGCCCACGTTCCCACTCGTCCGCGAACAGGGCCTCCAGCACGCGCGCGGCGGCCGTGGCGCCGGGCGTCGAGCCGGTGGTCATCTGGGCCTGCACCGGCACCGAACCGGCGGTAGCCAGCAAAACTGCGAGAAAGGCAACACAACGCACCATATGCGGCTCCTTGGCCGGCCCGTCAGCCGAAGCAAAGCGGTCAACCCTCGAAAGTCTTCCCGTACTGCTGTCGCAACACGTTCTTCTGGACCTTGCCCATCGCATTGCGCGGCAGTTCGTGCAGCTGCCAGATCCGCTTGGGCACCTTGAAGCCGGCGATCTGTTCCTTCAGCCGGCCGATCACCTGCGCCGGGTCCACTCCGGCGGTCGGGTCCATCACCAGGAACGCGCACACCGCCTCGCCGAAGTCCGGATGCGGCAGCCCGACCACCGCCGATTCGACCACGCCGGGCAGCGCATCCAGGAAACCCTCGACCTCCTTCGGATACACGTTGTAGCCGCCCGTGATGATCAGATCCTTGGAGCGGCCGGCCAGCGTCAGGTAGTCGGGCGGCGCGCCCGGCGCTCCCAGGCAGCCCAGGTCGCCGGTGCGGAACCAGCCGTCGGGCGTGAACTCGTCGCGGGTCTTGTCCGGCTGTCTCCAGTAGCCGAGAAACACATTGGGGCCGCGCACCTGCACGTGCCCGACCTCGCCGGACGCGGCCGCCGTCCCGTCGGCGTGCGCGATCCGGATCTGTACGCCAGGCAGCGCCGGCCCGACGGTGCCCGCGATGCGGTCGCGCCCCGCATCGCCGAAGTACGGATTGGAGGCCAGCATCAGCGTCTCGGACATCCCGTAGCGCTCGAGCAGCGTATGACCGGTGCGCTGCCGGAACTGGTCGAACGTCTCGCGCAGCAGCGGCGCCGAGCCCGATACGAACAGCCGGATCGAGGCGCAGTGCCCGGGGCCAAAGGTCGGATCCTGCAGCAGCCGGGTGTAAAAGGTCGGAACGCCCATCATCACGGTCGCGTTGGGCAGCTCGCGCTCGATCTGCACGACATCGAAGCGCGGCAGAAAAATTGTCGTGGCCCCGGCGAACAGGGCCGCGTGGCAGGCCACGAACAATCCGTGCACGTGAAACAGCGGCAGCGCGTGCAGCAGCACGTCGCGGCCGGCCTGCTCGCGACGCTGCCGGAAGCCCCAGTACTCGTCCAGCACGGTCGCGTTGAATGCCAGGTTGCCGTGACTCAGGACGGCACCCTTGCTGCGCCCGGTCGTGCCGGAGGTGTACACGATCGCGGCCGGCTGATCGGGATCGCGATGGACCGTTGCGAAATCGCCGCCAAGGCACGCGGCTGCCTGCGTCAGCGTGCCCTGGCCGTGCTCGTCCAGCGAGAAGCAGGCAGCCTGGGGCGCCAGCGCGCCGAACAGGGGCAGGCGGCCTGGAGCGCACACGGCCACCGACGGCTGAGAATCGTCCAGGAAGTGCCGCAGCTCGGCCTCCTGGTAGCCCACGTTCAGCGGCACGTACACCAGGCCGCTTCGCAGCGTGGCCAGGTACAGCATCAGGGCCTGGGGCGACTTGTCGACCTGGGCCACCAGGCGCGATCCGGGCGGCAGAGCGTGCCCGGCCAGCAACGCAGCGATGCGCCCGGCTCCCAGGTGCAACTCGCTCCAGGACACCTCGGGCGCGCCGGGCACCCGCAGGCAGGCCGCCGAACGGTCGGCCGGCATGCGCCGCTCGATCAGTTGATACAGGTTCGCGTTGGTCATTTCTCAAGTGCCAGCGGCCTGCGGCGGCGGTTCCCGCGCGGCCCGCCTCAGGTAGGCCACCATCATCACCAGACCGATCACGATCATCGGCAGCGACAGCCACTGCCCCATCGACAGCCCCAGCGCCGGCAGCCCCATGAACTCGTCCGGTTCGCGCGCGAACTCGGCGATGAAGCGCAGCGTGCCGTAGCCGATCAGGAACAGGGCGGCAGGCGTGCCGGCAACGCGCGGGCGGCGCGTATACGACCACAGAATCACGAACAGCAGCAGGCCTTCCAGCGCCAGCTGGTACAGCTGCGACGGGTGGCGCGCAATGCCGTCGTGCGCCTGCGGAAACACCATGGCCCAGGGCCACACGCTGGGGTCGGCCGCACGGCCCCACAGCTCGCCATTGATGAAATTGCCCAGGCGTCCGGCCGCCAGCGCGAGCGGTATCAGCGGGACCACGAAATCGGCCACGGTCAGGAACGACTTGCCGCGCGCGCGTGCGAACAGCCACATCACCAGGATCACGCCGATGATTCCGCCGTGCGAGGCCATCCCCCCGTGCCACAGCATCAGGATCTCCAGCGGATGCTGAAGATAATCGCTCGGCTTGTACAGCAGCACGTAGCCGAGGCGGCCGCCCAGGATCACGCCAAAGACGCCCCAGAACAGCAGATCGTCCACGTCCTGCACGGTGATGCCGCGCCAGCTCTGGCGCGCGCGGATGCGCCCCAGCCAGGCGAACAGCATGAAGCCGACCAGGTACATCAGCCCGTACCAGCGCACCGCCAGCGGGCCGATCTTGAAGGCGACCGGGTTGAAATTCGGATGGATCAGCATCGCGAGCCGTTAGCTTCTAGAATCCGCGATTGTAGGATCTCCAAATGGCCGACAACGAACGTTCGAAAAACGTCACCCGTGGGGTGGCCCGCTCCGCCAACCGCGCGATGTACTACGCGATGGGTTATCGCGAGCAGGACTTCGAGCGCCCGATGATCGGGGTGGCCAACGCGCACTCGACCATTACCCCTTGCAATTCCGGGCTGCAGCGGCTGGCCGACGCCGCCGTGGCCGAGATCGGCCGTTGCGAGGCCAACTCGCAGATCTTCGGCGTTCCCACCGTGTCGGACGGGATCGGGATGGGCACCGAAGGCATGAAGTACTCGCTGGTGTCGCGCGAGGTGATCGCCGACGCGATCGAGACCTGCGTGAACGGCCAGTGGATGGACGGCCTGATCGCGATCGGCGGCTGCGACAAGAACATGCCGGGCGCGATGATGGCGATCGCGCGCTGCAACGTGCCGGCCATCTTCGTGTACGGCGGCACCGTGAAGCCGGGCCACTACCAGGGCAAGGATCTGACCATCGTGTCGGCCTTCGAGGCGGTCGGCCAGTTCACGGCGGGCCGCATGAGCGAAGAGGACTTCCGCGAGATCGAGCGGCGCTGCATTCCGGGTTCGGGATCGTGCGCGGGCATGTACACGGCCAACACGATGAGCTCGTCGTTCGAGGCGCTCGGCATGAGCCTGCCGTATTCATCGACCATGGCCAATCCGGACCAGGACAAGGTCGACAGCACGATCGAGTCGGCCCGGGTCCTGGTGGCGGCGCTGCGGCGGGGCCTGAAGCCGAGCGACATCATCACGCGCGAGTCGATCGAGAACGCGGTCAGCCTGGTGATGGCGGTGGGTGGATCGACCAACGCCGTGCTCCACTACCTGGCGATCGCCCAGGCGGCGCGCCTGCACTGGAGCGTGGACGACTTCGAACGGATACGCCGGCGCGTGCCGGTGCTGTGCGATCTGAAGCCCTCGGGCCGCTACGTGGCGACCGACCTGCACCGCGCCGGAGGCATTCCTCAGGTGATGAAGATCCTGCTCGCCAACGGCCTGATCGACGGCCGCTGCATGACGATCACCGGCCAGACCATGGCGGAGCTTCTGCAGAAGGTGCCGGAGCAGCCGCGCGCCGACCAGGACGTGATCCGGCCGATCACCGATCCGCTGTACCGCCAGGGGCACCTGGCGATCCTGCGCGGAAACCTCGCCACCGAGGGATGCGTGGCCAAGATCACCGGATTGAAGAAGACCTCGATCACCGGTCCGGCGCGCGTGTTCGACTCGGAAGATGCCGCCATGGAGGCGATCCTGGGCGACCGCATCCGCGCAGGCGACGTGATCGTGATCCGCTACGAGGGACCCAAGGGAGGCCCCGGCATGCGCGAGATGCTCTCGCCCACCTCGGCCCTGATCGGCAAAGGGCTCGGCGACAGCGTCGGGCTGATCACGGACGGGCGCTTTTCCGGCGGAACCTGGGGCATGGTGGTCGGCCACGTGGCGCCGGAGGCGTACGTGGGCGGGCTGCTGGCGCTGGTGCACGAGGCCGACTCGATCACGATCGATGCCGATCGGCTGCTGCTGCAGCTGAACGTGGCCGAGCCGGAGCTGGCCAGGCGCCGCGCCGCCTGGTCGCCCCCGAAGCCGCGCTACACGCGCGGCGTGCTGGCCAAGTTCGCGCGGCTCGTGTCCAGCGCAAGCCTGGGGGCGATCACCGATCAGGAGTACGAGGGGTAGTTCGCAGACCGATGTGGTCGAGATTCATGGCGCGAGCCAGGGTCCGCTTTTTGGCCAGTGTGCGGAAAATGCTTTCCCCGATACCAGTGCCTCGGTCGGAGTCATGAGAAATCCCCACACCACTGCCATTACCTGAGCGAGAGGCACCTCCTCGTTGGTTGCGAGTCCCTTGCTCAGGAACGCCGCCCATTGAATCTGCTTCGTTCTATTCTCGAAGAAGTCGGACGTGAACGGCGTCGGCGTGGACACGGGCAACTTCGTCCTTCGGCGTTCGAAGGTTTTTCGAATTGCTTCGCTAAGCCGCCGACCATCGAATTCCAGGTTTCGCGCGAGTGTCCAAACGTCGTGGAAGTCCTTCATGCGGCTGTTCGCCATATCCAGTTCCACCATCGCCTGGTATTTCTCGGCGATCGCATTTTCAGGGGTGTAGGCCAGAAGGTGCGGAGCCGGTTGGTCCAGAAGTACTGGGTAATCAATCCAGATCGGCGACGGATAGACAATATCGTCGATGCCGACATCTACCTGCATGGTGACGCGAGCATTGCCGAGAGACGCCTTGAACCGGATACGCCAACCCTGATAGTCGGCATCTAGCGTGATGGCCTCGATCGTCAGGCTGTCCGGGTCATAACGCATGCCGTCGTCATCGACCTTTGCGGCCATACAATCCCAGAGAATGGCCGTCAAAACGTCTTGCGTTCCGGCAGTCCGGCCGAGTACATCGATATCCATCGTCGGGCGAGCCATGGGGATCTTCCAGACGCGCAGCAGCAATGCGCCCTTTAGCAGCAACTTCTCGGCATGTTCGGACTGGCCCAGGCGGTACAGAAAGCGCTCGATTGCGTAGTGTTGGAGTAGTTCGTTAAACGGCCTTCCTTCGTTCTTGGCGCGTGTGAGGAGCCTTTGGTGGACCGACTGCGCGACGTTGACCAACGATGGCCGTGTCACAGCAGGGCCTCGATATACGGCTTCATGACGCGTTCGACGCGGCAAAGCCGGGCATATTCCAGCAACTCGCGCATCGGGGCTTTCTTGCGGGAATGAAAGAACCGCAGCGCCTCGGCCGCGACGTCGATGCCGATGCGATTGCGAAAGCGAAAGCAGTCTGCAATCGTCTTGGCTGCGTTGTAGACGCGCACCTCGACGCCGTCCATGCGGTGGACCTCGACGCCGGCCTGGTGCATAGGCGACGAAAAACGGAAGATCCGAATCGGAGGGAAGTCGAGGCGCGGTTGCTTCGTGCCGCGAGGAACCGCCACGTCGATCTGGTGCGGGATCTGGGTCGTAATCTCGTGAAACGCCAGCGCCGAAATCAGGCAGATCACTCCTTGCGGTACCCGGCTCGCCACGGCGGCCAGGTCCGGGTTGCCCAGCTCGGGTAGCTCCGCGAGGCGGTAGAGCCCGCGGCTGACTTGCCGCAGCCGGCCGGCGTCCCGCAGACCATAGAGCACGCGAGGATGGATTCCGAGGGCGAGTGCACGGAAGGTGCGCAGCATGCCACCGTGCTTCTTGAAGGCCATCTCGGCCTTTCGCCAGGTCTCGAGCTGATCCATGGTGGATAAAAATACCACCACTTATTAATATCTGTAAACCTTTTTATCCTATGGGTCTGTAGAGCGCATCGGCGTTGGAGCGGCGCGGCGCCGCTACCGCACCCGAGGGTTAGCTGTTTGCGAAAAGGGTCAGCGTCGTTCGACCCAGTACAGCGCAGTCAGCGCCACCGACAGGACCAGCAGCCCCGGCAGCGCCGCCACCACGATGGGCGGCCAGGTGTTCAGCAGACCCAGGTGCGAGAACAGCTTGTTGGAGGCGTAGAAGATCACGCCGATCATGATGCCGGAGAACACCTTGAAACTCATCGAGCCGCTGCGCACGTGCAGGTAGGCGAACGGCAAGGCCAGCGCCATCATCACCAGGATCGCCATCGGATAGAACATCTTGCTCCAGAACGCGATCTCGAAACGGTCCGTGCGCTGGCGGTTCTCTTCCAGGTGGCGGATGTAGCGCGACAGGTTCAAGGCACCCATTCTTTCGGGCTGCAGCAGCAGCGCGCCGAAGATCTGGGGCGTGAGCCCCGAATGCCACAGCCGGTGCGCCTCGTGCGTCACCTCGGTGTGCTGAGACGTCTGGGACGCGTCGCTCGCCACCAGCGCCGGGATCGAGGTCTCGACCACGTTGGTCAGCTCCCACCCCTGGCCGCGCACGAAGCGGCCGCTGCTCGCCGTGCTGACCGAGCGCAGCCGCATCTGCGGATCGAATTCGTAGATGCGCCAGTTGTCGACCGACGTGTCGGTGTTCACGTGGTCGACGTTCACGAACCGCAGCCGCGGCGTGCCGTCCTCGCCGTCGGGGATCGCATCGCGCAGCCACACGCCCGAGCGGAACTCCTGCGCCAGCGCCGCCCCGGACGCGCGCAGCTTCAGGCGCCGTGCCAGGTCCTCGGCCGACGGGGCCACCGCCTCGCCGAACAGGTACGTGAGCACCATGAAGCCGGCGCCCATCTGCACGACGGTCAGGGCCAGCCGGCGCGTGCTCAGCCCGGCCACCCGCATGATGGTGAACTCCGAATTGGCGGCGAGCTTGGACAGCGCGTAGATCGTGCCGATCAGCGCCGCGATCGGCATCAGCTCGTAGGTGCGCGAAGGCGTCAGCAGCGCCACGAAGGCGAGCGCGTGCCCGACCCGATAGCCCGCGTGGCCGACGTCGTCGAACTCCTTGATCAGGTCGAACAGCGCGAACAGGGAAACCAGCGCCAGCAGCACGAAGCCGGTCGAGCCGGCCACTTCGCGCCAGATATATTTGCGCAGCGTGTTCACGAGGGACGCACCCTCCAGTAGAACGGCTGCACCCAGCGCGGCAGCCAGCGCTGCAGGTAGACACGCCGCACGAACAGCAGCACGGCCAGCGCCATTGCCGCCAGGTGGATGGACCAGGCCGCCGCGGCAAAGCCGATCCGCCCCTGCTGCACCCAGGCCTGCGTGATCTGGATCCCGTCCAGGTACAGCACGAACAGCAGCACCGCGACGATCAGGTTGGCGGAGCGGCCCACCCGCGGATTGACGAACGCCAGCGGCACGGCCAGCAGAGCCAGCATCATGGCCACGATCGGCAGGCCCAGGCGCCACAGCAACTCGCCCCGGTTCAGCGGCGTCGGCTCCACCAGCAGGTCGATGGTGGGCAGCGCGCGGGCCGTGGACGGAGAAAAGGTCGCCTGCACCGGCTGGTCGAGCGGCACCGAATAGCGGGCAAACTCCACCACGCGGAATCCCGGCAGGCCCGGGCGGCCTTCGTAGCGCCGCCCCCGCTCCAGCGTCAGCACGCGCGAGCCGTCCGCCTGGACCTGGATCTGGCCCTCGGCAGCGGCAATCACGCTTTCGCGGTCCGGCCCGCGGTGGTTGAGGAACACGTTGCGCACACGCGCGCCGTCCAGGTCCACCGACTCGACGAAAAAGACGCGATTGGCCGAGGTGGACTCGGCAAACCGCCCGGGCATGACCTTGCTCAGGTCATCGCGCTGCTGGAAGCGGGCCCGGCTCTCGGCCATCCTGGCCTGGGCCCAGGGGCCGACCAGGAAGGTGAGCAGCGCGATCAGCAGAACCACCGGCACCGCGAAGCGGATCACGGGCGGAACCCATGCGAGCAGGCTGCGGCCGGAGGCGAACCAGACCACCATTTCCGAGTCGCGGAAGGCGCGCGACATCGTCATCAGCACCGACACGAACACGGTCAGCGTCAGCACGACCGGCAGCTGGGTCAGCGCCGACAGCGCCAGTATCGAGACCACGGCGCCGCTGTCGATCTCGCCGTTGGCCGCCTCGCCCAGGATGCGCACCAGCCCGACCGAAAACAGGATGCAGAACAGCACCGTGAACACAGCCCCGGCCGTGCTGCTCAATTCCAGGGAGATTGCGCGCCGGAAGATCATGGGCCGGCGCGGCCGCTATACTGCGCGGCTTCCACCGAGTTTGTCCGTTTTCCCACCGCAAGAAGAACACCGCTAAGCCGATGGAATTTAACACGAAGATCGCATTGCCCGAGGCATTCAAGGCGGACTGCGTCGCAGTCGGTGTCTTTGCCGAGGGCGCGCTGACCGCATCGGCGCGCCGCATCGACAGCATCACACGCGGAGCCGTGCGCGCGGCCATGGCCAGCGGGGACATGACCGGCGCGCGCGGCACGTCGCTGCTGCTGCGGCAGCTGCCGGGCGTGGCCAGCAGCCGCGTGCTGCTGGTCGGGCTGGGCACGCCGGCCGAATTCGGCGACCGCGCTTACGGCGAGGCCGTGCGCACCGCCGTCAAGGGGGCCGGACCCGGCAGCGGCTCGCTGGCGATCGCCGCCTCCGAATGGCAGGTCAAGGGGCGCGATCCGCGCTGGCATGCGTCGATGCTGGTGGTGTCGGCGCGCGAGGTGCCGTTTCGCGCCGACGAGCTCAAGAGCAAGAAGGACGACGCCCCCACGCGCCTGGCGCGCCTGCACCTGCTGCTGGACAAGCGCGACGCGGCCATCGACAAGGGACTGGCCGAAGGACGGGCGATCGCCAACGGCGTCGATCTGGCCAAGCGGCTCGGCAACCTGCCGGCCAACATCTGCACGCCCGAATTCCTGGCCCAGCAGGCCCGCAAGCTGCAGAGGGACTGGGGCATCGGGGTGCAGGTGCTCGACCGCGGGCAGATCGAAGCCCTGAAAATGGGCGCATTCCTGTCGGTGGCCAAGGGATCGGACCAGCCTCCGCGCCTGATCGTGGCCAAGTACCAGGGCGCCGGCCGCGGCCGGTTCGCCGATCCGATCGCGCTGGTCGGCAAGGGCATCACGTTCGATTCGGGCGGCATCTCGATCAAGCCGGCCGCCGAGATGGACGAAATGAAGTTCGACATGTGCGGCGCCGCCTCGGTGCTCGGGACGCTGCGGGCGGTCGCGGAGCTGAAGCTGAAGGTGAACGTGGTCGGGGTGATTCCGGCCTGCGAGAACCTGCCGTCGGGCCGCGCCAACAAACCGGGCGACATCGTGACATCGATGTCGGGCCAGACGATCGAGGTGCTGAACACCGATGCCGAGGGGCGCTTGATCCTGTGCGACGCCCTGACCTACGTGCAGCGGTTCAAGCCGTCCGCGGTGGTCGATATCGCCACCCTGACGGGCGCCATCATCGTCGCGCTCGGGTCGGTCCGCTCGGGGCTGTTCAGCCCGGACGACGAGCTGGCCGCCGAACTGCTGGAGGCGGCCGGCCAGGCCGCCGATCGGGCCTGGCGCCTGCCGGTCGAGGACGACTACCAGGACCAGCTTAAGTCGAACTTTGCCGACATGGCCAATATCGGCATCCGCGGAAACGCCGGCTCGATCGTGGCCGCGTGCTTCCTGGCGCGCTTTACCAAGGGCATGCGCTGGGCCCACCTGGACGTGGCCGGAACGGCCTTTCGCGGGGGCAGCGCCAAGGGCGCCACCGGCCGGCCGGTGCCCCTGCTGACCCATTTCCTGCTGTCGCGCGCCGGCGCCTGAGCCCGGGCGGCGCAGGCGCCCGCGCGCAACACCCGCGGCACGCGCGGGCTCGGCTGGACCATAATTGGTCTGTCCGAGCGTGAATGCTGCCCACCCGATGCACGACGCCCCTGCCACGGCTGCTTCGACTTCGCAGGTCGCCATCGACTTTCATTTCAACGTGGATCATCCGGTCATCCACGCGTGCCGCGTCGTGCGCAAGGCGCTCGGCGGTGGCCGCTCGGTGCTGGCGTTCAGCCGCGATGCGCAGCGGCTGGCCCGGCTCGATTCGGCGCTGTGGACGTTCTCGGCGCTCGATTTCCTGCCGCACGTGTACGCGGACTCCGAGCTGGCCGATCACACGCCGGTGTGGCTGTCGATGACGCAGCTCGCCGATCGCGAACGCGACGTGCTGCTGCTGCTGGACGACGAGGCGGCGCCGGATTTCGAACGCTGGTTCGAGCGCTTCGAGCGGGTCATCGAAATCGTCTCCAACGAGGCCGACGACCGCGCGCGCGCACGCGCTCGGTTCAAGGCCTACCGCGATCGGGGCTTTGCCCCGCGCTCGCACGAGATCGCAGCGCCATGAATCGGCCCCGCGGCTCTCTCGGGCTCCCCTCTCCCTTTAGGGAGTGGGGCTTGGGGGTGAGGTGAGTCCTCCTTCGATCCGCAAGGCGGGGGCGTCCGAGGAGACTGCGCCGGACGACGCCTCGATTCCGGTGCTGACCGAGCGGCTGACGCTGCCGCCGCTGGAGCTGGATACGACGCTGCCTCCGGACGCCTCGCTGCAAATCGACACGACGCTGCCGGTCGAGGCGACGCGCCCGGCTCCGACCCCGCGCCCCGCCCCGCCCGCGCCGCCGCCGGTCACGGCACCGGTGATGCCGGCGCGGCCGGTCGCGCCGGCATCGCCCATGCTGGCGGCCAGCGTCGATGCGGTCACCGCGGGCACCCACTGGACCCGGATCGAACTGGAATTGCGCTCCTCGATCCTGCAGGCGGTGGCCGACGCGCTGCCGCAGGAAGTCGACGCCATCGTGCGCAGCCGGATGAGCGAAGCGATCGATCGGCTGATCGCGCAGCTGGCGGCCGAGACGCGGCTGGCGATGGCGGCGTCGCTGCGCGACATCGTCGATCACGCGGTGCGCACCGAGTTGAAGCGGCTGCGCACGCTGAAGCGCTGAGCGCAGCGACCTCGCTACGCCCATGCGGTCCAGCGAACCCGAGCGCGCCGGCGCGCTGCCCAAGAGTTTCGAGCCCGCCGCCGTCGAACGCGCCTGGTACCCGGTGTGGCAGGCGCGCGGCTACTTCCAGGCCGGCCTGGCGCCGGGGCGGCCGGCATTCGGCATCCAGCTGCCGCCGCCCAATGTCACCGGCATCCTGCACATGGGGCACGCGTTCAACCAGACCATCATGGACGCGCTGACCCGCTATCACCGGATGAAGGGCTACAACACGCTGTGGCTGCCGGGCATCGACCACGCCGGCATCGCCACCCAGATCGTCGTGGAGCGCCAGCTCGAACAGCAGGGGCTGGCACGCGGCCAGATGACGCGCGGGCAATTCGTCGAGCGCGTGTGGCAGTGGAAACAGTACTCGGGCGACACCATCCTGGAGCAGATGAAGCGGCTGGGCGACTCGTGCGACTGGAGCCGCGCCTATTTCACGATGGACGAGCGCCTCTCGCGCGTGGTGGTCGACACCTTCGTGCGCCTGTACGAGCAGGGGCTGATCTATCGAGGCCAGCGGCTGGTCAACTGGGATCCGGCGCTGCAGACGGCGGTGTCCGACCTGGAGGTCGAGAGCGAGGAAGAAGACGGCCGGATCTGGGAGATCCGCTACCCGGCCCTCGACGGCAGCGCCGGCCTGACGGTTGCAACGACCCGCCCCGAAACGATGCTGGGGGATGTGGCGGTCGCGGTGCACCCGGCTGATCCGCGCTACCAGGCGCGGATCGGCTCCAAGCTGAGCCTGCCGCTGACCGGTCGCGCTATCCCGGTGATCGCCGACTCGTACGTGCATCCGCAGTTCGGCACCGGGGCCGTGAAGATCACGCCGGCGCATGACTTCAACGACTTTGCCGTCGCGCAACGCCACGGATTGACGCCGCTTCCGATCCTGACGCCGACGGCCACGATCAACGACAACGCCCCGCCCCAGTACCGGGGACTGGACCGGTATGCCGCGCGCAAGGCGGTGCTGCAGGATCTGCGCGCGGCCGGGTTGCTGGTGGCGGAGCGGCCCCACCGGATGGTGGTTCCGCGCGGCGGCCGCACCGGCGAGGCGGTCGAGCCCATGCTGTCGGACCAGTGGTTCGTCGCGATGAGCCGGCCCATCCCGCAGGGGCCCGACGCCGGCAAGTCGCTGGCGCAGATCGCGCTGGAGGCGGTCGACAGCGGGGCGGTGCGCATTTTCCCGGAGCAGTGGGACAACGAGTACCACCGCTGGCTGCACAACATCCAGGACTGGTGCATCTCGCGCCAGCTGTGGTGGGGGCACCAGATCCCGGCCTGGTACGACGAGGACGGGCGCCTGTTCGTGGCCCGCTCCGAGGAGGAAGCGCGGCGCGCCGCCGGCGGGCGCGCGCTGCGGCGCGACCCGGACGTGCTGGACACCTGGTACTCCTCGGCGCTGGTGCCGTTTTCCACGCTCGGCTGGCCGCAGCCGGCGGGGGCCGACCGGCAGGCCTACGACCTGTACCTGCCCTCCACGGTGCTGGTGACCGGCTACGAGATCATCTTCTTCTGGGTGGCGCGGATGGTCTTCATGACGCGCCACTTCACGGGCCGGGTGCCGTTCCGCGACGTCTACATCCACGGCATCGTGCGCGACGCCGAGGGCCGCAAGATGAGCAAGTCCGAGGGCAACACGATCGATCCGGTCGACCTGCTGGACGGCATCTCGCTGGACGCGCTGATCAAGAAGAACACGACCGGGCTGCGCCGGCCGCAGGACGCGCCGCGGGTCGAGGCGCGGCTGCGCAAGGAGTTTCCGGACGGCATGCCGGCCTACGGGGCCGACGCGCTGCGCTTCACGATGGCCGCGTATGCGACGCTGGGCCGCAACGTCAACTTCGATTTCAAGCGCTGCGAGGGCTACCGCAACTTCGGCAACAAGCTGTGGAACGCGACCCGCTTCGTGCTGATGAACACCGAGGAGCACGACGGCAGCCTGGCCGGCGGGGAAGCGACCCTGACGTTCGCGGACCGCTGGATCGCCGGGGAGCTGCAGCGCACCGTGAGCGAGGTCGAACGGGGATTTGCCGACTACCGCCTCGATAACGTCGCGCAGGCCATCTACCGCTTCGTGTGGGACGAGTACTGCGACTGGTACGTGGAACTGGCCAAGGTGCAGCTCGCCGCGGGCGATCCAAAACAGCAGCGCGGCACGCGCCGCACGCTGCTGGAGGTGCTGGAAGCCGCCTTGCGGCTGCTGCACCCGATTGCGCCCTTCATCACCGAGGAGCTGTGGCAGCGCGTCTCGGTGCTGGCCGGCCGCCGGCCGGCCGAGCAGCAAACCTCGGTGATGGTGCAGCCGTTTCCGCAGCCCGACGCCGCGCGCATCGACCCGCAGGCCGATGCCGAACTCGCGCTGCTCAAGCGCCTGGTCGATGCCTGCCGCAACCTGCGCGGCGAGATGAACCTGTCGCCGGCGGCCCGCGTTCCGCTGGTGCTGACGCCGCGCGATGTGCGCACCGAGCCCTTCGTCGGCTACCTGGCGGCGCTGGCGCGCCTGTCCACGATCGAACGGGTCGATGCGCTGCCGGCGTCCGAAACGCCGGCCCCGGTGGCGGTGGCCGGCGAGTACCGGCTGATGCTGAAAGTCGAGGTCGACGTGGCGGCCGAGCGCGAGCGGCTGAGCAAGGAGATCGCGCGCCTGCAGGGCGAGATCGGCAAATCCGAGGGCCGGCTTGCCAACGACTCGTTCGTGCAGCGCGCCCCCGCGCCGGTGGTCGAGGAGGTGCGTGCGCGCCTGGCCGAACACCGCTCGATGCTGGGCAAGCTGAGCGATCAGCTCGGCAAGCTCCCGCCCGCGTAGGCGGGGCGAATCATCGCGAGCCGTTGCGCCGACCGGGAAGGCCGCGATGACCGACGAAAGATTCGAGAGCCTGGTCAGAAAGTTCGAAGCGCAGGCACGCAGCGACCCGCAGCGCTACAAATCCCGCGTCATCCTGCTCGCCCTGCTCGGCCAGGCCTACCTGGGAGCCGTGCTGCTCCTGCTGCTGGCGCTGGTCGTTGCGCTGATGGCGGCGGTCGTATGGGCCAAGCTGCTCGCGCTCAAACTGCTGATCCTGGTCGGCGCTTTCCTGTGGATGGTCGTGAGAGCCCTGTGGGTCAGGTTGGAGCCGCCCGGCGGCACTGCGATCGTGGCCGCCCAGGCACCGGAGCTGTTCGCGATGATCGCTGATCTGCAGCTGGCGCTGAAAGCGCCGCGCTTTCACCGCGTGCTGGTCACTGCCGAACTGAACGCCGGCGTGGCTCAATTTCCGCGCCTGGGGATATTCGGCTGGCCCCGCAACTACCTGCTGATCGGCCTTCCGCTGATGAAGTCGCTGAAAGTCGAGCAGTTCAAGGCGGTCCTGGCGCACGAATTCGGTCACCTGGCGCTGGGCCATGGCGCCACCGCCAACTGGATCTACCGCCAGCGCCTGCGATGGAGCCGGCTGCTGCGCGTGCTCGAGCACAGCCGCAGCAGGGGCAGTTTCCTGTTCAAGCCGTTTTTGAAATGGTTCGCGCCGTACTTCAATGCCTACTCGTTCCCGATGGCCCGCGCCAACGAATACGAGGCCGACGCGGCCTCGGCCCGACTGACGTCGGCGCGCGTTGCGGCCGAGGCGCTGACCACGGTGGAGGTTGCCGGAGCCTATCTGGCCGAGCGGTACTGGCCCAGGATCTACCAGCTCGCGGACGATCAGCCGCACCCGAGCGTGCTGCCGTATCAAGGCATCGAGCGCGGCATCGCGGTGGACGTGGACGACCAGTCCGGACAGGCCTGGCTGAGCCGGGCGCTGTCGCAGCAGGCGAACCTCGCCGACACCCATCCGCCCTTGAAGGACCGGATCGCCGCGCTCGGCGAAAGCCCGCACTTTGCTCCGCCGGCGGTCGGGGAAGGCGCGGATCGACTGCTCGGCGGCGCGCTCGATGCGGTGACGGAGGCCTTCGATCGCCGCTGGAGGGACGAGGTTGCCGCATCCTGGCAGAAGCGCTACGAGGAGGTCCAGCACAACCGCCGCAGGCTGTCCGAGCTGAACGCGCAGATCTCCAACGGCACCGAACTGACGGTTGCAGAGGCGGTCAATCGGGCGCGCCTGACCGAGCTCGTGGGCCACGACACCGAAGGCGCCCTGGCGCAGTTCCGCACCCTGTACGACCGTGCTCCGGACGACGCAGCCGTCTGCATCGGGCTGGGCGCCCGGCTGCTGTGGAGGAACGACGCAACCGGCTGCGCACTGGTCGAGCGCGCCATCGAGCTGGACCGGAACACGACAGGCCCGGCCTGCGAGCTGCTGCGCGACTTCTGCCGGCGCAGCGGCAAGAAGGATGAGGCACACGGATGGCAGCAACGCCTGGTCGAGTGGTCTCAAGGGCGTGCTGCCGTGCGGTAGATGAGGCGCGCCGGCGGCGGGCCGGGTTGAGCGGCGATGGTGAACGGATCAGAGCATGATGAGCTGCGCTTCGGACGTCTGGCGGCGGAGTTGGTCGCCCTGGCGTCTGCCTCACCGTTTCCGGTGTTCGACGCGGCGGCGCTGGGCGAGTTCGTGCGAGGCGATGGCCATGCGGTGCTGGTCCTGCCCGCAAGCCTTCGAAGCGACCGCCAGACCGCCCAGCTAAGGGCCTTCCTGGAAGGGCTCGGTTATGCCGCCCGAGGCTGGGGCCTGGGCGTGGACATCGGACCGACTGCGTCGGCGGTGCGAGGAACCCAAGCACGGCTCTGCGAGCTCGCAGCGCGGCACGGGCCGGTCAGCCTGGTCGGGTTCAGCATGGGGGGGCTCTTCGCGCGGCTGCTGGCGGCCCGCGCGCCCACGCAGGTCCGTCAGGTGATCACCGTGTGCAGTCCCGTCGTCGAGCCGGCACGCAGCGTGTGGTTTCCGCTCGAACCGTTCCTGGACCTCTGGCCCGGGGTCGACCTGCGCGCGCTGGCCGGCGAGATCGCCGCGCCACCGCCGGTGCCGGCGACCTGCATCTATTCGCGCGACGACGGCATCGTGCGGTGGAGCCATTGCATCGACCCGGCGCTGCCCTCCGATGACCATATCGAAGTGAGCGGCCAGCACGTGACGATGCCGCACAACGCACAGGTGGTGCGCATCCTGGCCGCGCGCCTGGCGCGCCGGTTCGCCTGACGGGTCAACGCGAGCGCTGCCTTCTTCGTACGGCATTTTGCTTGAGAAACTGCGCGTACCCCTGCTCGTCGAGCTCGCCGGCCGCCAGGTTGATGATGGCTTGGGCGGCTTCCTCTTCGGAGGCGTTGAAGCGATATCCGTTGATCTCAAGGAAAAGGACGCCGACAACAAAGCCGACGCGCTTGTTACCATCAACGAAGGGATGATTCTTGATGATCCCTGCCGTGTAGGCAGCGGCCATCACGATCAGGTCGGGCTCGTCCGCGTAGGCGAATTGCTGCCTGGGCCGTGCCAGGGCAGAGGCGAGCAGTGCCGCGTCGCGCAGGCCGCTCGCGCCCCCGTGCAGACCCACCAGTTTCGCATGAAGCGTCATGGCGTCAGCCTCATCGATCCAGGCGGGTTCCTTCACTTCGCCAGCACGTGCAACGTGTTCCGATAGCGATGAAGAATATCGTCGGCGGCGGCCATCTTCTCCTCGAACGCCGGATCGTACGGCGTCAGTTGGTAAGTCCCTTTAGGCCCTTCGACCAGGAACAGATGTTCGCCGTCCCGGGTGTTCAGCCGGTTGATGACTTCCTTCGGCAGAACCACACCGAGCGAGTTTCCAAACCTGCGAACTTTGATTTCGATCATGGGGACTCCAAAATGTTATTATTATTGTAATAACATTGAAGACCGCCTTCAAGCCCGATCGGGGCCTTGGCCTTTGGCCACATGGCAGGAGATTTCGAATGATCCTCGTCGGTCAGTACGATTCCCCGTTCGTGCGGCGCGTCGCCGTGACGCTCCACCTGTACGGCATGCCGTTCACGCGCAACACCATTTCCGTGTTCGGCGATGCCGACCAGATGGCGAAGATCAATCCCCTGGTGCGCATCCCGTCGCTCGTCCTCGACAGCGGCGAGACGCTGATCGACAGTGCGGCGATCCTGGACGCGCTCGACGAGATGGCCGGCCCGGGTCGTGCGTTGACGCCTTCCTCCGGAGCGGCACGGCGGCGCGTGCTGCAGGCCGCCGCGATGGCAACCGGGGCGATCGACAAGGCCGGCGCCTGGGTCTACGAGCGCCACTTCCACCCACCGGGCCACCGCAGCGAAAACCTGCTCGCGCGTTATCAGTCGCAGGTGGCCGGCGCGCTCTCATGGCTCGATGAACGAGTCCGGGACGGCCGCCTGTGCGGTCCCGCACTCACCCAGGCCGACATCTCGGCGGCCGCCCTGGTCTTCTATCTCAAATTGAGGGCGGCGCCCATGTTTGAACCAGCCCGCTATCCGCGCCTGGCGGGCCTGTGCGACGCGCTCGAGGCCACCGAGCCATTCATCGCGACCCGGCCTGCGCCCAGCGAAACCATGCCCGCGGAGTAGGGGTTGCGATGCCGATCGCCAGCGACGTTGCGCCCTCAGCGCCTCACTTCAGATACCGATCGAACCATTCGACCGTGCGGCGCATCGCGTCCGCCGTGTGCTCCGGTTCCCGCAGCCCGTGGCCTTCGCCCGGATAGATCATCACGGCAGTCGGAACGCCAAGCGCCTTCAACGCATGCCAGAACTCCTGCGTCTGCACGGCGGGGCATTCGATGTCGTGCTCTCCGGCCCACGCGAAGGTCGGCGTGTGGACTTTGCGGATGAAATTGATCGGCGATGACTGCGCGTAGACGGCCGGGTCCTCGTACACCGAAGCGCCGAAATAAGGCTGCAGCCAGCCGTCGATGCCGTTTTCACCGTAGTACGACAGCCAGTTGCTGATGCCCGCGGCGGCGACCGCGGCCTTGAATCGGTTGGTCTGGGTCACCGCGAACATCGTCATGAAACCACCGTAACTTCCGCCGGTTACTCCGAGCCGCTCCTCGTCGATGGGCGCGGCCGTCAGCGCCGCGTCGACTCCCGACAGAACATCGCGCAAGTCGCCCAGGCCGAGATCGCGCACATTGGCAACCGTGAACCGCTCGCCCTGGCCGAAGCTGCCGCGCGGGTTCGGCCGGAAAATGGCATAGCCGCGGTCGATCAGCGCCGTGAACAAGCCCGGGCCGCTGAAAGACGGCACCGCGGCCGCGGCCGGACCGCCGTGAATGACGGTCACCATCGGCATCTTGCCCTTGGCGTGATCCGGCAGCATCAGCCAGCCCTGCACGTCGAATCCCTCGCTCTTCCACGACAGGCTCTGTACATGCACGGCCAGGCTCAAACCCGCATTGACGGCGGTCAAATCCCGCCAGCTTCCGATCGCTCCGGTTTCGATCTCCGGCGGCGCCGTGAAGGACTCGTGGGCAACAGCCGACGTCTCCGACGGACAGGCCTGCGAGACGCCTGCGTGGCGCCCGTGCAGGCTCTCGGCGCCCTTCCACAGGGCGTGTATCGAAACGCCGTCGGGCAGCCGCTCGAACTCGACCAGCTTCACCTTGTCAGCCACGAGCAACTGCGCGCGCAGCATTCCGCTGCAACTCCAGCCGACGGAAGTCGCGGACGCGGTCATGCCCGGCATCAGGTTGACGGCCCCTCCGCCTTCGGTCGGCACCGTGTAGACATCGCCGCCCGTCGAGTTGAAGTCGCTCATCAGTCCCGCGATGAAGGCGACGGTGCGGCCGTCGGGCGATACCCGGGGATTGGCGATCTGCTGGTGGATGTCCTTCGGGCTGAACAGCACACGGGGCGCGCCGCCGTCTGCCGCAAACGCATACAGCTTGGCCGACCACCAGTTGTTGTCGCCGTCGCCGGGCGCCGCCGTACCAAGGAAGCCCTTGCCGTCGGGTTGCCATTCGTACTCATAGACGTACCAATCGGGCGGGGAAACCCAGCGAACTGCGCCACGCTCGAGGATCCCGATGCGCTGCTCCGGCGTCGGTTGATCCAGATCGCCGGCAACCGGCACGCCTGGCTGAGTCGCACCGACCTCCTTGCGTGCGTGTTCCGTGGCCAGCATCGCAAGCTGACCGTCGGGCCCATACTGCAGATCTGCGATGGTTCCGTCGAACGCCAGTTGCTGGGTCGGAGCCGTTGCGTCTGGAGTCACGGAATACACGGAGTAGGCGTGAGTGCCCGGCGCGCGCAGGCCGAAACTGAGGCGACTGCCATCGCGAGTCCAGGCCGGAGAGTCCGGCCAGCACTCCGGTGCGTCGCCGCACGGCAGCGCAATCTTCCTGGCCGCTCCGGTCGACAAGCGCCGGATCACCAATTGGCGCAGCGGCGGATAAAAGCCCCCGACCGGCGAGTCGCCCTCCACCGACGCCACGAAGGCCCCGTCGGGAGATATCTCAACTTCGAGGAACCGGTGGACGAGTTTCGCAGGTGGTGCCGCCTGACCCGCGCTCACGCTCAACGCCGTCAGCGATACGGCGCAGACCATGGCGCGCTCAGTCCAGGAGCGCAGGAGCGCAGTGGATTTTGGTGTGCTCATTATTGCTCCTGTCCGGCGTTCAGGTCGGAATCACGTCCCCACCAGGCTCGCCGCGATATTGATGGAAAGGCCCAGGATGGCGAGGTTGAAGAAGAAACTGAGTACGGATTGTGCCAACACGATCTTACGCATGGACCGCGACATCACGGAAATGTCCGAGGTCTGCGCGGCCACCGCGATGGTGTAGGAGAAGTACAGGAAATCCCAATAGTTCGGGTCTGCCTCGTTATCAGGGAATCGAAGTGCCCTGCGTTCGACCGGCGATCGGTAGTAGGCGCGAGCATAGTGAAGAGTAAACAGCGTCGCGACCAGGCACCACGAGCCGAACACGGTAGCACCCGTAAACAGGTAGTGAGCCAGACGATGGCCCGCCGGCAGGTTCTTCGTCGTCGACAGTTCCAGAACGATCGCTGCAAGACTGACGATCGCGGCGATCGACATGATCGCCAGGATGATGCCTGCGCCTCTGTCCTCCTGCTCGGCGATGCTCCGAACGCGGGCGGAGGGCGAGCGAACCATCAGCCAGCCGACCAGGACGAGGTATATCCATACGGTGACGTTCCAACCAACCAGTACCTGGGTCACCGCATCGGCTTTCAACGGCAGAACAAAACCCGATGCGGCACCGGCCAGTATCGAAGTAAACAGCCGTGGCCGCGCGCGTACGGTCTGACGAATCGGGTTCATCGATGGGCCGTCGTGTGCGGGCGCCGCACCAGCGGCCTGACTGCGCGCCGCTACCCGGGCGGAGCCGGCGTCGGAGCCGGCGCCGGCGTTGGAGCCGGCGCGGGCGGCGGAGCCGGCACCGCGCCCGGAACGGGCGGCACATCCGACAGCTCGCGCACGCCGGTCACCCAGTATTCGGTGTCGCCGAAACAGCTCGTCGGCAGGCCTTTTTTCTGCTGATAGATGAGCGCCACGCGTCTGCCCATCGTCTGGTTGATCTGCGCCACCACATGCTCGTCCCAGACCGTGAAGGCCCACTTCTCGGGAAGGGTGCCGGGCATGGTCACCATGGCCATCTCGCCTTCCCAGGTCTTGCACAGCCAGCCCTTGCGGCTGAATTTCTGGATCCAGCCGGCGCGCTCTCCGGTCGAGTAGCTCCAGTAGATCTCGACCACGACATACACCGCGGTGAGCGCGATCAGGACCAGCACCGGCACCAGCAGCCAGCGCCTCAAGCGGCCCGTCGGCGCGACATCCTTGTTCGCCCCCCTCATGTGGATGCGGCGCCGCTCAACGCCGGCGCAGGAAATGCAGGTACTCGGTGCCGACCGTCAGCTGGCGCACCAGTTCATTGCCGGTCTGCTTGGCGAAGGCCTGGAAGTCCCGAATCGTGTTGCGGTCGGTGCACAGGACCTTCAGGATCTGGCCGCTTTGCATGCCGGCCAGCGCTTTTTTCGCGCGCAGGATCGGCAGCGGGCAGGTCAGGCCCCGCGCGTCGACCTCGCGGTCGTATTCCTCCACGATCATTCCAGGCGTATCCGCGTTCATCGCATGCTCCACGCTTCCGCTGGGCGGCCCGCTGCCGCCGCTACAACCGCTGCGCCACCCATGCCGGCACCTGCCCCAGCGCCGCCGGCAGGCCGGCTGGATCGTTGCCCCCGGCCATCGCCATGTCGGGCCGGCCGCCGCCCTTGCCGCCGACCTGGGACGCGACGAAATTGACCAGGTCTCCCGCCTTGACCCGGCCCACCGCATCGGGCGTGACGCCCGCGGCGAGGTGCACCTTGCCGTCCTCGACGCTGGCCAGCACGATGGCCGCGCTCTTGAGCTTGTTCTTCAGCTGATCGAGCGTCTCGCGCAGCGTGCGCGCGTCGGCTCCGTCCAGCGTCGCGGCCAGCACCTTCACGCCGGACTTGACTTCGACCGCGCGGGACGCCAGGTCGTCCCCCTGCCCCGCCGCCAGCCGGCTCTTCAGGCGCGCGATCTCCTTGTCGAGCGCCCGCACGTTGTCCAGCACCTGCGAGACACGCTCGCCCGCCTCGGCCAGCGGACTGCGCACGGCCGCGGCCACCGCGGCGAGCTGCGCATCCAGCCACTGCGCGTATTCGAGCGCGCCGGGACCGGTGACGGCCTCGATCCGGCGCACGCCGGAGGCGATTCCGCTTTCCGCCACCACCTTGAAAAAACCGATCTCGCCGGTGCGCCGCACGTGGGTGCCACCGCACAGCTCGGTGGAAAAGTCCTCGCCGTCGCCGCCCATCGCGATCACGCGCACCTCCTCGCCGTACTTGTCGCCGAAGAATGCCAGCGCGCCGGCCGCGATCGCATCGTCGAATTTCATCACGTCGGCGCTGACCGGGGCATTGGCGCGGATCGCCCGGTTCACCATCGCCTCCACGCGCCGCAGCTCGGCCGGCTCCATCGGCCGGTCGTGCGAAAAGTCGAAGCGCGTGCGCTCGGCGTCCACGCGCGAGCCTTTCTGCTGCACGTGGCCGCCCAGCACCGCGCGCAGCGCTGCGTGCATCAGGTGGGTGGCCGAATGGTTCAGCATGGTGCGCGTGCGCAGGTCCCCGTCGACCCGGGCCTCGACCGCGTCGCCCACCCGCATCGTGCCGGTGACCAGCGTTCCATGGTGGCCGAACACCTCGGCCTGGACCTTCTGGGTGTCGTCGACCCGGAAGGTGCCGTTGGTGCCAGCCAGTTCACCGCGGTCGCCGACCTGGCCGCCCCCTTCCGGATAAAACGGCGTCGCGTCCAGCACCACCACCGCGGTCTGCCCCGCGCGCAGGCTGGGCACGGCCACGCCGTCGCCGTACAGCGCGACCACGCGCGACTCGGAGCGCAGCCGGTCATAGCCGACGAAGCGGGTCCGATCGCCCTCGTACTCGAGCCCGGCGCTCATCCGGAACCGGCCCTCGGCGCGCGCCTGCTCGCGCTGGCGCTCCATCGCCTGCTCGAAGCCGGCCATATCGACCGTGAAACCGCGCTCGCGCGCGATGTCGGCGGTCAGGTCGACCGGGAAGCCGTGCGTGTCGTACAGCACGAACGCGGTTTCGCCGTCCAGCATGCGCGCATCGCCGCTGCGCAACTGGCCAAGGGCCGCGTCCAGTATCTTCATCCCGTTTTCCAGCGTTTCGCCGAAGCGCTGCTCCTCCTGCAGCAGCACCGCTTCGATGCGCGCCAGGTTCTCGACCAGCTCCGGATAGGCCGTTCCCATCTCCTGCGCCAGATCGGCGGCCAGCCGGTGGAAGAACGGCTGGCGGCGGCCGAGCTTGTAGCCGTGCCGCAGCGCGCGCCGCACGATCCGCCGCAGCACGTAGCCGCGGCCCTCGTTGCCGGGGATCACGCCGTCGGCCACCAGGAAGGCGCAGGCACGAATGTGGTCGGCGATCACCTTGAGCGAGTTGTCGGTCAGGTCGCTGGTGCCCGTTTCGCGCGCGGCCGCGCGGATCAGCCGCTGGAACAGATCGATCTCGTAATTGCTGTGCACCCCCTGCAGCACCGCGGCGAGGCGCTCCAGCCCCATGCCGGTGTCCACGCACGGCCTCGGCAACGGCGTCAGATGGCCGGCTGCGTCGCGGTCGAACTGCATGAACACCAGGTTCCAGATCTCGATGTAGCGGTCGCCGTCGGCGTCCGGCGAGCCCGGCGGGCCGCCGGCGACGTGCGGGCCGTGGTCATAGAAGACCTCGGTACACGGGCCGCACGGGCCGGTGTCGGCCATCTGCCAGAAGTTGTCGGAGGTGTACTTCGGCTGGCCCGGCCGGTCACCGATCCGGATGCAGCGCGACGCGGGCACGCCGATCTGGCGGGTCCAGATCGAGTAGGCCTCGTCATCGTCCACGTACACCGTCACCCACAGCTTCTCGGCCGGCAACCCGTAGTCGCGCGTCAGCAGCTGCCAGGCAAAGTCGATCGCCTCGCGCTTGAAGTAGTCGCCGAAGCTGAAGTTGCCCAGCATCTCGAAGAACGTGTGATGCCGGGCCGTGTAGCCGACGTTTTCGAGGTCGTTGTGCTTGCCGCCGGCCCGCAGCGACTTCTGCGCGGTGGTGGCGCGCCGGTACGGGCGCGTCTCACGCCCGGTGAACACGTCCTTGAACTGCACCATCCCCGAATTGGTGAACAGCAGCGTCGGATCGTTGGCCGGCACCAGCGAGGACGAACGCACGCGGGTATGCCCGTTGGCCTCGAAGAATTTAAGGAAGGTCTCGCGGATTTCGGCGCTGTTCATGTCGCCATGATACTGGGGGGTGCTGGTTCAGCCACCCTCACCCCCCTCTCCCGCTGCGCGGGCGAGGCGCGACCGATCACCGTTGTGGGTGAGGCGGTGAGTCGAGGGCCTCAGGCAGCCGCGGACGCGGCGGGCCGCCCGCGCCGCCCCAGCCGGAGCGAATTGACCAGCACCACCGCCGAGCTCGCCGCCATGCCGATCGCAGCGACCAGCGGGGAAACGCGTCCGGCCATCGCCAGCGGAACCATCGCTGCGTTGTACAGCAGGGCCCAGCCCAGGTTGGCCCGCACCACGTGCGTGGCGCGGCGCGCCATCTCGAACACGAAGCCGACGTCGGCCAGGCTGGATCGCAGGCAGATCACGTCAGCGCGCGCCTGCGCCAGGTCGGAGCCCGAGGCAAGCGCGATCGAGGCGTCGGCCTGGGCCAGCACCGGGGCGTCGTTGATGCCGTCGCCGATCATCGCGACCCTGCGGCCCCGACTCTGCATCCGCGCCAGCAGCGCCTGCTTGCCGGCCGGGGTCTGCTCCGGATGGATCCTGATGGCGGCGCCGGCATCCAGCGACGCAGCCACCGCCTCGACCGCGTCGCGCCGATCGCCCGACACCAGCATCAGCTCGGCCCCTTGGCGGGTGAGCTGGCGCAGCACGCGGGCGGCGTCGGCGCGCACCTGTTCGCCGAACCGGATCATCGCCACCGGGCCGTCGCGATCGGCCAGCATCAGCCCGCTTCCTGCGAGCGAGCAGCGCGACGCCAGCACCATTCCGAGGTCGTCATCGCCGTCGGGCTGGGGCGGACCCATCAGTCCGAGCGCGTAATCCGGCTTGCCCAAGCGGAAGCGCCGCCCGTCGATCGAGCCTTCCACGCCGGCGCCGGCGACCTCGGTGAGGCTGGATACCGACACCAGCCCCAGGCAGGCCTGCTGTGCGGTCCGATTCAACGCGCGCGCGAACGGGTGCGACGAGCGCGACTCCAGACTGGCCGCGATTCGCAGGCAGCCCGGGTCGTCCAGATCGCGCAGCGACAGCACCCCGGTCACCACCGGCTCGGACTCGGTCAGCGTGCCGGTCTTGTCGAAGGCGATGGCATCGACCCGCGCCAGCTCTTCCAGCGCCGAGGGCCGGGCCACCAGGATGCCGCGCCGGGCCAGCGCCGCCTGCGCCATGGCGGTGGCCAGCGGGGCGGCGAGCGACAGCGCGCACGGGCAGGTCACGATCAGAACGGCAATGGCGTGGCTCACCGCGACCGAAGGTTGGACCAGGGCCCACCCCAGCGCGGTGCTCGCGCTGGCGCCCACCAGAGCGAGGACGAATCGCGCCGCGACCCGGTTGGCCATCTCGACCGAGCGGGGACGCTGGCTGCCGGCTTCGACGATCAGCCGCTGCAACGCCGCCAGCGACGTGTACTCGCCGCACCGGGCCACTTCGACCACCAGGGGCTGTGCCAGATTCAAGCTGCCGGCCAGCACGCGCCCGCTCGGCTCGACCTCGACCGGGGTCGATTCGCCGGTCAGCCAGGACTGCGACAGCGCCGAGCGGCCCTCGACCACACGGCCGTCGACCGGCACCAGGGCGCCGGCCGGCACGATCAGGCGGTCCCCGACCGAAAGCCGGTCGTACGCGACCGTCTCGAACTCCGGCGAGCGCGGATGATCGAGCAGCCGCTGCACCCGGCCCACGGTGCGCCCGACCGCCGCGTCCAGGTGCGCGGTCGCCCGCGCTAGAGACCGTTGCTGCCACCACCGAACCGACAGCAGCAGGGCGACGAACATCGTGATCGAGTCGAAATACACGGGGCCCGTGCCGCTCAGAAGCGATAGCGCGCTCGCACCCAGCGCCACCGCCAGACCGAGCGCCACCGGCACGTCCATGCCGACCGTTGCAGCGCGCAGCTGACTGACGGCCGCGCGCCACAGCGGCAGCGCCGAAAACAGCGCGACCGGCACCGTCAGAACCGCCTGCGCCACGCGCAGCAGCTGCGCGATGTCGGGGCCGATTTCGCCCGGCCGCGCCAGATAGGCCGGCGCCGCCAGCATCATCACCTGCATCATCGCCAGCCAGGCGACCAGCACCCGCAGCAACTCGACCCGCTGCGCGCGCCGTTCGTCGCCGCGCTGATCTGCGGATACCACCCGGTAGCCGGCGTCGACCACCACGCGCTGCAGCACCTCGGGCGCGACCCGGTTGCTGTCGTACACGAGGGTGGCGCGCCGCGCCACGAAGTCCACGTTGGCCACGCTCACGCCCGGCGTTGCACGCAACTGCGTCTCGATCAGCAGCGCGCAGGCCGCGCACACCATGCCGCGAATCTCGATCTGGATGCGCGCCGGCTGCTGCGCGTCCGCATCGGCGTCGCTCCCGCGCACGATGCGCGGCCGATCGGGCGCGCCGAGGCGGGCCTGCGCCAGCGCAACCTGCTCGGCGATGAACGCGCAGCCCAGGCAGCAGAACGATCGCGACGCGCCGTCGAACTCGCGCCGAACCACGCGCAGCCCGGTCAACGATTCGGCGCAGTACGCGCAGGTCGCGGCGCGTCCGCCACCGTCATGGCCGGTCTGAAACTGACCCGGGACGATCGTTGCCGTCATGCCCGTGCGCTCGTCGATTGGTTCGATCAAGCGTAAGGGCGCGGGCTTTGCGCTGCTTGATATCTATCAAGCGCAGCCTGTTATCGACCTGTATGGGCAAGTGGTCATGGGGTCTTGCAGGCAATTCGGATAAACGCGGTTCCGACACTCAATCGAGCAGGCCGGGTTCGATCCGATCGAGGCGGTCGGTGCACAGCGCGTCGATGCCGCACTGCGCCAGCCGCAGCGCCCGGCGGCGGTCGTTGACCGTGTAGGCAAACACCCAGTACCCGTCCCCGTGCAGCGCGCCGATCGCCTCGGCATCCAGGTAGCGCTGATCGGCGTGCAACGACGCGCACTGGAGCTCGCCGAGCGGGTCGCGCCAGTTGCGCGGTATCCGTCCGCACAGCAGGCCGCGCGGCAGATCGGGCGCCGCTGCCAGCGCCGCTGCCAGCGCCTCGCGTGAGAAGGACGACAACAGCGGAAGCTGCGGATCGGGGCGCCCCGCCCCGTCAATGGTGCGCGGCATCCGATCGGCAAAGCCGCGTGCCAGGACCCGGGCGACTGTCTCCCCCGTTTGCCGTTCCATCCCGCTGGCCGGCTTGATCTCGGCGTTGATCCAGACCTGGTGGGCGCGGCAGAAATCGATCACTTCCGCCAGGTGCGGGATCCGCTCACCCGCAAACTCGGACGAAAACCAGCTGCCCGCATCCAGTCGGGCCAGCTCGGCCCACGAACGGGCGGCCACAGGACCGGTTGCGCCGGTGGTTCGATCCAGGGTCGGATCATGCATCAGCACCGGTTCGCCGTCCGCGCTCAGCGTGACGTCGAACTCGACGGCGTGGTATCCCCGCTCCCGGCCGATCCGGATGGCGGCGATCGTGTTCTCCGGTGCGAAGGCGCCGCCTCCGCGATGCGCCAGCACGCGCGGGTACGGCCAGGGCGACATCAACCCGATCCGTGCCGCGAGGACATCGCCGATGCGGCCGGCCGCGGCGCCGGCGCCACCGGCGGCGCGGCCCGCCGCCGCCGCACGTAGACCAGCTTTTCGATGCGCGCCACCAGCAGGTCCTCGGCGTCCACCACGTCCGCATGAAACAGGTGCAGGTGCTTGCCGCCGGCGTCGGTCATCCGGCGGATCGATCGCAGATCGCTTTCGGCCAGCTTGAGCACCACGCGCACGCGCGAGCGGCCGGCGGCGATGTAGTCGATGCTGGCCGACCGGTCCCATACGACATAATCCGGCCCGAGGCTGCGCGACAACATCAGCACGAAGAATGGATCGGTCATTGCGTACAGCGACCCGCCGAAGTGCGTGCCGAACGCGTTGCGGTTGCAGCGCCGCAGCGGCATCTCGACCACGAACTGGCGAAAATCGGGGGCGATGTGCCGCACGCGAATGCCCGCGCCGGCGAACGGCGGCCACAGGTTCATGGCCCAGCGCGCGATGCGCGGCGGCAGCGACAGCACGATGGACATCGGACGGTCCGCGACGATTGGCAGCCGGCAGTTTAGTGCGCCGCCACCGGTGATCCCGATGACGATGCGCCTCCCTTGCGGTTCGAGTCAGGCTTCGGGCCAGCCGGCGGCGGTACACCTGTCGATCCACGGACTGGTGCAAGGGGTCGGGTTCCGCGACGCCCTGGGCCTGCGGGCCCAGGAGCGCGGCCTGGACGGCTGGGTGCGCAACCGGCGCGACGGCAGCGTCGAAGCCCTGATCCGGGGCGAAGCCGAGGCCGTGGAGGCGCTGATACGATGGGCCCGCCATGGTCCGCCGGCTGCGCGGGTGCAGCGGCTCGACAGCCGACCGGCCAATGCTGACGAGGTCGCCACCCTGCGGGCGGGATTTCATCGCCTGCCGACGGCCTGACTCCAAAGGCGCGATGAGCCAGCACCGGTTCGACTGGGCCAATCCGTATCCGACCCTTCGGACGCCGGTGTTCGCGCGCAACGTCGTGGCCACGTCGCAGCCGCTGGCGGCCAGCGCCGGGCTGATCGCGATGCGCCGCGGAGGCAATGCCGTCGACGCGGCAGTGGCCGGCGCCGCCGCCATCAGCGTGACCGAGCCGTGCTCGAACGGGCTGGGGTCGGACTGCTTCGCCATCGTGTGGGACGGCAGCCGGCTGCACGGATTGAACGCCAGCGGCACCGCGCCGGCGACCTGGACCCCGGAATACTTCCGCCATCGCTACGGCGACGACCCCGCGCAGCGCCCCGTGCGCGGCTGGGACACCGTGACGGTGCCCGGTGCGGTGGCCGGCTGGGCGGCGCTGCATCGGCGCTTCGGCCGCCTGAGCTTCGCCGAGGTGCTGGCGCCGGCCATCGAATATGCCGAGCGCGGCTTCGCGGTCAGCCCGATCGTGCAGGACAAGTGGCAACGCGCGGCGCCGCTGCTGACCGGCCAGGCCGGATTCGACCAGCACTTCCTGCCGCGCGGGCGCCCACCGGCGGTGGGCGAGCATTTCGTGCTGGCCGGCGCGGCGCACACCTTGACGCGGATCGCCGACAGCGGCGGCGAGGACTTCTATCGCGGCCAGATCGCCGAGGCGATCGCCTCCTTTGCCGGCGCCGGCGGCGGCACGCTGAGCCGGGCCGACCTGGGTAACTACGCGCCGGCCTGGGTCGACACGATCAGCCAGCACTTCGCCGGTTACGAGCTGCACGAAATCCCGCCCAACGGGCAAGGCATCGCGGCCCTGATCGGCCTGGGAATCCTGGCGCACACGGAGCTGGCCGACTGTGCGGTCGACAGCGCCGACTGGCACCACCTGATGATCGAGGCGATCAAACTCGCTTTCGCCGACGTCTATGCGCAGGTCGCCGACCCGAACGCCATGCGGGTCAGCACGGCTCAGATGCTGGCCCCGGACTACCTGCGCGCACGGGCGCGCCTGATCGACCGCTCGCGGGCCCAGGCGTTTGCGCCGGGGGCGCCGGATCGGGGCGGCACCATCTATCTGGCAGCCGCCGACGCGGGCGGCATGATGGTCAGCCTGATCCAGTCGAACTACATGGGGTTCGGCTCGGGCATCGTGGTGCCGGGCTTCGGCATCTCGCTGCAGAACCGCGGGTTCGCCTTCAGCCTGGACCGCAGCCATCCCAATTGCGTGGCGCCGGGCAAGCGCCCGTTTCACACGATCATTCCGGCCATGCTGATGCGCAACGGCGCCGCGCAGATGGGCTTCGGCTTGATGGGGGGCAACATGCAGCCGCAAGGCCAGGTGCAGGTGCTCACGCGGATGCTGCTGGCGGGCCAGCAGCCGCAGGCGGCGTGCGACGCGCCGCGCTGGAAATGGAACGAGCAGCTCGACCTGGAGCTGGAAGGCGGCGTGCCCCCGGCGATCGCGCAGGAGCTGCAACGGCGCGGCCACCGGATCGTGCAGGGCGACGATGCTTACATGGACTTCGGGGCGGCACAGCTGATCTGGCGGCTGGGCGATCCGCCCACCGACGGCTATGTCGCCGCCAGCGACAGCCGGCGCGACGGTCAGGCCTGCGGCTTTTAACGTGGGCGAAGGCTGGCGCGGATAGAATCGGGTCCCCCCTGCCCGCCCGCGCCGACCACCGATGAGCACGCCTTCGCCGTCTGCCTCCCACGCACTCGACCTCGCATTCATCGGTCTGGGAGTGATGGGCTATCCGATGGCCGGGCACCTGGCGCGAGCCGGGCACCGGGTCACGGTCTACAACCGCACCACGGCCAGAGCCGACCGCTGGTGCGCCGAATTCAAGGGAAAACGGGCCTCGACCCCGGCCGAGGCCGCGCGCGGTGCGCGCTTCGTGTTCTGCTGCGTCGGCAACGACGAGGACGTGCGCGCCGTGGTGCACGGTCCGGACGGGGCCTTCTCCGGCATGTCGCACGAGGCGATCCTGGTGGACCACACGACCGCCTCCGCCCATCTGGCGCACCAGTTGCACGCCCAGGCGCGCAGCCTGGGCCTGCACTTCATCGACGCGCCGGTCTCAGGCGGCCAGGCCGGCGCCGAAAAGGGTCAGTTGACCGTGATGTGCGGCGGCGACGTGAATCCGTTCGAGCAGGTCGAGCCGGTGATCCGGTCCTTCGCGCGCGCCGTCACCCGCATCGGGTCGAGCGGATCGGGCCAGCTGGCCAAGATGGTGAACCAGCTGTGCATCGCGGGACTGCTGCAGGGCCTGGCCGAAGGCATCGAATTCGGCCGGCGCGCCCACCTGGACATGGAGCTCGTGCTGAAGGTGATCGGGCAGGGCGCCGCGCAAAGCTGGCAGATGGACAACCGCGGCGTGACGATGGTGCAGGACCGGTTCGACTTCGGCTTCGCGGTCGACTGGATGCGCAAGGACCTGGGGCTGTGCCTGGACGAGGCGCGGCGCAATGGCTGCCCGCTGCCGCTGGCGGCCCTGATCGACCAGTTCTATGCTGAAGTGCAGGCCATGGGCGGTGGACGCTGGGATACATCCTCTCTGATACGCCGCCTGCGGATTGCGCGGTCCTGATACCCGGATGAACGCCGAAAGCCTGCAGCAGGCCGTCGCCGAGCTCAGGCCGACCCTGCTGCGGATCGCCCGCCTGCAACTGCGCAACGACGCGTGGGCCGAGGACGCGGTGTCCGAAACGCTGGTGTCGGCGCTGGAGGCGGCCGACCGCTTCGCCGGGCAGTCGCAATTGAAGACCTGGGTGGTCGGGATCCTGAAGCACAAGATCATCGACCAGTTCCGGCGCGGCGGACGCGAGGTCTCGATCGAGGCCGCTGCCGAGGCAGCCCAGGTCGAGACCTTCGACGAGCTGTTCACGCAGGACGGTCACCGCGTCAACGAGCCGTTGAACTGGGGCGACCCGGAAGCGGCTTACTCGCGCGTGCAGTTCTTCGACATCCTGCAAATGTGCGTGGAGGAGCTGCCGGCCGCACTGGCGCGCGTCTTCATGATGCGCGAGTGGCTCGAATGGGACACGGGGCAGATCTGTAAGGAAGCCGGCATCAGCGCGACCAACTGCTTTGTGATGCTTCACCGGGCACGGATGCGGCTGCGCGAGTGCCTGGAGATCCGCTGGTTCGCACGCGAGTCCGCCGCATGAGGGTTCGATGGCTCAGGATCACCTGCCGGCAGGCGCAAGTGCTGCTGTCGGAGGGCCAGGACCGCGGGCTCGGACCGCTGGAGACGCTGCGGCTGCGGCTGCACCTGACCGCCTGCGACTGGTGCTCGAAGGTCGCGCGCCATTTCCGCTTCATCTCGCAGGCGGTGCGGCGCATCGGCTCCTAGAGCCTCCTTCGCGCCGGCCCTCCTTCGCGCTACGCGCTTCGGAGGGCAGGCATCCAGTATCCCAAGAACGCGCGTCTTTCCGCCCCGTGCGGCGGATCGGGGCGCACTGAACCGGGGCCGGCGGTGCACACTCTTACCGGATGGGACGTCCGCGCGCGTGCGGATTGGCCGCCCCGCGCCCGGACGCATTGTGCTGCCGACGGTCCTGAAATTGTCGCTCGACGCCGTGTTCACCCGCCCCCCGCCGGCCACCCTGCTGGTCGTGGCCGCCCTCGCGATGGCGCCCGCGCAGGCGAGCGCCGACATCAGCGTGGTCTGCACCCCGCAGGGGGCCGCGGTCCAGATCACCGCACGGGCCCTCGTCCACGCGCCCGTCGAGCTGATCTGGCAGACGCTGACCGACTACGACCATCTGTCCGAGTTCGTGCCGGGCATCGCTTCCAGCCACGTCGTTTCCCGCCAAGGCGCACACCTGGTCGTCGAGCAGCACGGCAGCGCGCGCCTGTGGATCTTTTCGTATCCGATCCGGGTCACGGTCGCCTCCACCGAGCGTCCTTACCGGAGCATCGACGTGCACCTGCTGCAGGGCAACCTGCGGCGGCTGGATGGCGCCTATCGAATCGAGCCGAAACCCGACGGCACCACGGAACTGATCTGGACGGGCCTGGTCGAGCCGGACACTCCGCTGCCGACATTCATCCGCAACCCGTTGTTGCGTCGAAGCATCTCGGACCAGTTCGCCGGGATGGTGCACGAAATCGAGCGGCGCGCCGATCCGTGGCTCGCCCGCCCGGCCGCGTCGCGGTAAAAAGCCGATTGCATCGCGCCCGTGGCGCCACGGCGGCCGGCCTGCGGACGCCGGCACCGGTGTAAGAAAGCGGCGAAGCAGACCGACGATCGTTCATTCCAAACGACCCACCGCCCGGAGGCATGCACCATGCATCGGCCCAAGCTGCTGCTCGCGCTGGCGCTCGCACTGGCGATCGTCGCGTTCTTCGCGCTGGATCTACAACGCTTTCTGCACCAGGACTATTTCCTGGCCCGCAAGGACGCGATCGAATCCTGGCGCGCGGTGCATCCGTGGACAGCGGCGGGCGCATTTTTCGCGTTGTACGTGGCCATCGCGGCGCTGTCGCTGCCGGGCGCCGTGCCGATGACGCTGGTCGGCGGGGCGCTGTTCGGCCTGGCTCAGGGCACGGTGCTGGTCTCGTTTGCCTCATCGATCGGCGCCACGCTGGCCTTCGTGGCAGCTCGCCTGGTGTTGCGCGACTGGGTCCAGGCCCGGTTCGGCGACCGACTCGAAGCGATCAACGACGGCGTGCGGCGCGAAGGGGCGTTTTACCTGTTCGCGCTGCGGCTGGTGCCGCTGTTTCCGTTCTTCGTGATCAATCTGGTGATGGGTCTGACGGCCATCCCGGCGCGCACCTTCTACGGGGTCAGCCAGGTCGGAATGCTGCCGGGCACGATCGCCTTCGTGTACGCCGGCACCCAGCTTGGCCAGTTCAGGGTCTCGGCCGGGCTGTTCGCCGCCTTCGCGCTGCTGGGCGTGTTTCCGCTGCTGGCCCGGCGTGCGCTGAACGCGATCAAGGCGCGCCGCCTCTACGCCCGATGGCCGCGTCCGGCAACATTCGACTACAACCTGGTCGTGATCGGAGCGGGGTCGGCCGGACTCGTCAGCGCCTACATCGGCGCTGCCACCCGCGCTCGCGTGGCGCTGGTCGAGCGGGACAAGATGGGCGGCGACTGCCTGAACACCGGCTGCGTGCCCAGCAAGGCCCTGATCCGGGCGGCCACGCTGCGTTCCGACATCGCGCGCAGCGCCGAATTCGGGATCCAGGCCAGCGCGCACGTCGATTTCGCGCAGGTGATGGAACGGGTCGAGCGCACGGTCACGGCAGTGGAGCCGCACGACTCGGCGCAGCGGTACACGGCCCTGGGCGTCGAATGCATCCGCGGCAACGCGCGGCTGACATCTCCCTGGACCGTCCAGGTCGACACCGCATCGGGCCCGCGCACCCTGAATACGCGCGCGATCGTGATCGCAACCGGCGCGCAGCCGTTCGTGCCCCCGATCCCCGGCGTGCAGCAGATCGGCTACCTGACCTCGGAGACGCTGTGGGAGCTGCGCCAGCTTCCGCGCCGGCTGCTGGTACTGGGTGGAGGGCCGATCGGATCGGAGCTGGCCCAGGCCTTCGCGCGCCTGGGCTCGCAGGTCACGCAGGTGGAGATGCTGCCGCGGATCCTGGCCCGCGAGGACCCGGAGGTGTCGGCGATCGTGGCCGAGCGCTTCGGCCGGGAGGGCATCCGCGTGCTGACCGGCCACACGGCTCGGCAGTTCCTGTCCGAGGCCGGCACGAAAGTCCTGGTGGCCGAGCACCAGGGCGCGCAGGTGCGCATCGAGTTCGACCAGGTGCTGGTGGCGGTCGGGCGTGCGCCCCGCACCGATGGCCTGGGCCTGGAAGCGCTGGGCATCGCGACCCAGCGGGGCGGTACCATTCAGACCGACCCGTTTCTTCGGACTGCCTATCCGAACATCACCGTGTGCGGCGACGTGGCCGGGCCGTACCAGTTCACGCACACCGCCGCCCACCAGGCATGGTATGCGGCGGTCAACGCGCTGTTCGGGCGGTTTCGTTCGTTCCGCGCCGATTACCGGGTGATTCCCTGGTCGACCTTCGTCGATCCCGAGGTGGCGCGGGTGGGCCTGAACGAGCAGGAGGCGCGCGAGCGGGGGGTGCCGTTCGAAGTGACCGTCTATCCGATGGCCGACCTGGACCGCGCGATCGCCGACGGCGCAACGGCCGGTTTCGTCAAGGTGCTGACGCGACCTGCCAGCGACCGCATCCTGGGCGTCACCATCGTCGGCGCGCACGCCGGCGACCTGCTGGCCGAGTACGTGCTCGCGATGAAGCAGAACATCGGGTTGAACCGGATCCTGGGCACGATCCATGTCTATCCGACACTGGCCGAAGCCAACAAGAACGCCGCCGGCAGCTGGCGGCGCGCGCAGGTGACGCTGGGACAATGGGCGCTGCTGCAGGCGCTGCAGGCATGGCTGCGCGGCGCGGGCGGTATCGGCGCAGTGCTGCGCGGGCTGGTGGCGTTGGTGCGCGATCGGCGCAAGGCGTATGCGCCGGACGCCCAGGAGTTTTCGTGAGCAAGCGGCGCGCGAAGTTCTGATGAAACTGGCGATCATCGTGCCCGTGCTGGACGAGGCGGCGCAGATCGAGTCCTGCCTGACCGCGCTGATCGAGCTGCGCCAGCGCGGCGCTTGCGTGATCGTGGTCGACGGGGGCAGCCGCGACGCCACCGTGCAGCTGGCCGCGCCCCTGTGCGACCGGGTGGTGAGCGCCCCGCGCGGACGCGCGCTGCAGATGAACGCGGGGGCGCGCTGCGACCAGGCCCGCGGCGCCGACGCGTTGCTGTTCCTGCACGCCGACGCGCGCCTTCCGCCGCTGGCCGACCGCCTGGTGTTCCGGGCGCTGTCGGCGGCCGACACCTGCTGGGGCCGGTTCGACGTCAGGCTGCAGGGGCGCTCGCCCGGCCTGGGGCTGGTGTCGGCGCTGATGAATTTGCGCTCTCGCGCAACCGGGATCTGCACCGGGGATCAGGCCATTTTCGTGTCGCAGGCCGCCTTCGTCGCGCTGGAGGGATTCGCACCGATCGCGCTGATGGAGGACGTCGAATTCTGCCGGCGCGCGCGCCAGCTCTCGGCGCCGGCCGCATTGCGTTCCGCGGTGACCGTTTCGGCGCGGCGCTGGGACCAGGCCGGTGTGGCGCGCACGGTCCTTCTGATGTGGCGGCTCAGGTTGGCCTATTTCCTGGGGGCCGATCCGCAGCAGCTCGCGCAGCGGTACCGCAATGCGCGTTGACGCACGACCGCAACCCAAATGGACGCTGCAGGTGTTCGCCCGCGCGCCGTTGCCCGGCCAGGTGAAGACCCGCCTGATCCCGCAGCTGGGCGTGCAGGGCGCAACCGATCTGCACAGCCGGCTCGTGGTGGCGGCACTGCGCCGGGCCTGCGCGGCGCGCGGCGCCCGGGTCGAACTGTGGATCGCCGGCGATCCGCTCGATGCGTTCGTGCAGGAGTGCGCGCAGCGTTTCGGCGTGCCGGTTCTGGTGCAGCGTGGCGCCGACCTGGGAGCCCGGATGGCCAATGCCCTTTCGCAGGCGTTTTCGGGGCTGGATCGATCGGCGGCCTGCGTTCTGATCGGATCGGACTGCCCTTCGCAGAGGCCCGATGACCTGGAACAGGCGGCCGCCGCGCTGCGGACGCACGAGGTGGTGCTGCAGCCGGCGCTCGACGGCGGCTACGTGCTGATCGGGGTGACGCGCCCGCAGCCGAGGCTGTTCGAGGGCATCGAATGGGGCAGCGAGCGCGTGGCGCAGCAGACGCTCAAGCGCAGTGCCGAGCTCGGCCTGCGGCCGTATCTGCTGCGGCCGCTGCCCGATCTGGACGGCCCCGCGGACCTGGACCGCGCACGCCAGCAGGGCTGGGTCGAACTCTGATCAGCCGTCCAGCGGCGGGCGCGACCCGGGCTTTCGCACCGCACAATGCCCGGCGTTGAACGCTAGAATCAGGGCCGATGAATCGACGCGACGCACCACGGCCACCGGCAGCCGCCAATTTCATCCGGAACATTGTCGATGCGGACCTGGCCAAGGGCCGGTTCGCGCGGCGCCGCTGGAACGGGCGCCCGGGCGACGGGACGTTCCAGCGGCAGGGCCCGCCGGAAACGGCGCGCATCCGGACGCGTTTTCCGCCCGAGCCGAACGGGTACCTGCACGTCGGGCACGCCAAATCGATCTGGCTGAACTTCGGGCTGGCGCGCGATTACCACGGCCGCTGCCACATGCGGTTCGACGACACCAACCCGGAAAAAGAAGAGCAGGAATACGTCGACTCGATTCTGGACGCGGTGCGCTGGATGGGCTTCGACTGGACCGAGGGCGCGCACAGCCACCTGTACTACGCGTCGGATTACTTCGACCAGCTGTACGAATACGCCGAGTACCTGATCCGCACCGGGCACGCGTACGTCGACGAGCAAAGCGCCGAGCAGCTGCGCGGGTCGCGCGGAACGCTGACCGAAGCCGGGCGCGACTCTCCGTTCCGGGGCCGGCCGGCCGACGAGAGCCTGGAGCGATTCCGCCAGATGCGCGACGGCCGGCACCCCGAGGGATCGATGGTGCTGCGGGCGCGCATCGACATGGCCTCGCCCAACATCAACATGCGCGATCCGACGCTGTACCGGATCCGCTTCGCGCACCATCATCGGACCGGCGATCGCTGGTGCATCTATCCGATGTACGACTACACGCACTCGATCTCCGACGCGCTGGAGTCGATCACGCACAGCCTGTGCACGCTGGAGTTCGAGGATCACCGGCCGCTGTACGACTGGTGCGTCGAGCGCCTGGTGCCGACCATGCGCGAGCCGCAGTGGCGCGAGGCGCTGGAACTGGTGCAGTCGCTGCGCGAGCAGGGCCTTGAAGTGGCGCGCGAGTTCGCCCTGCACTGCCACAACTTCCGCCACAAGCTGTATGCGGGGACGGCCGAGGCGAACCTGCGCTCGATGTTCGAGCGCTGGGAGCACGATCGCGCCGCGGTGATGCGGGACCTGGACGTCTTCTACAAGCTGCTGCTGGGCAAGGCGGAGCAGTTCGCGCCGCTGCTGGCGGGCGCGCTGGAGGACCTGCGCCCCGACCCGTTCGATCTGCCGCACCAGTACGAGTTCTCCCGGTTGAACGTGAACCACGTGCTGATGAGCAAGCGCAAGCTGATCCAGCTGGTCGAGGAGCAGCTGGTCGACGGCTGGGACGACCCGCGCATGCCGACCATCGTGGGCCTGCGACGGCGCGGCTACACGCCGCGCAGCCTGCAGCTGTTTTCCGAGCGCATCGGCGTGAGCAAAGCCGAATCGTGGATCGACTACCCGGTGCTCGAGCAGGCCCTGCGCGACGATCTGGACCCGATCGCGCCGCGCGCGGTGGCGGTGCTAGAGCCGCTGCGGCTGGTGATCACCAACCTGGCCGTCGGCCACAGCGAGCCGTGCGTGGCCCCGGTGCACCCGCACCGGCCGGAGCTGGGAACGCGCACCATCCCGCTGACGCGCGAGCTGTGGATCGAGCGCGACGATTTCGCGGAGCGACCGCCGCCGGACTACTTCCGCCTGTATCCGGGCAACCTGGTGCGGCTGCGCTATGCCTACGTGATCCGGTGCACCGGGGTCGAGAAGAATGACCTGGGCCACATCACCGCGGTGCTGGCCGAGTACCTGCCGGACACGCGCAGCGGAACGGACGGCGCCAACCGCGTCAAGGTCAAGGGGGCGATACACTGGCTGCCGGCCGAAGGCTGCCCGACCGCCGAAGTGCGGCTGTACGAGCAGCTGTTCACCGTTGCGCAGCCGGACGCCGGCGGGCGGGACTTTCGCGAATCGATCAACCCGGTCAGCCGCCGCGTTCTGACCGCCTTCGTCGAGGCGGCCGCCGCCGCGGCACAGCCGGAGGACCGGCTGCAGTTCGAACGGCACGGCTATTTCGTTGCGGACCAGAGCGATCACACGCCGGGCCGCCCGGTTTTCAACCGCATCACGACCTTACGCGACTCGCGTTCCAAATGACCCCGCCATCGATCATCGCCAAGCGCATCGAGTCACTGCGGGGGGCGATGCAGCGTCACGGACTGGCCGCCTGGGTCGTCCCGTCCTCCGACCCTCACCTGTCCGAATACCTGCCGGCCCACTGGCAGGGGCGCCAGTGGCTGTCCGGATTCACCGGTTCCGTCGGAACGCTGGTGGTCACCGCGCGCTTCGCCGGCGTCTGGGTCGACAGCCGCTACTGGCTGCAGGCCGAGGCCGAGCTGGCTGGAACCGGCATCGCAGCGATGAAGGTCAACGCCAACGCCGGGGTGGCGTTCATCGACTGGCTGGCCGCCAACTGCGGCAACGGCGATGAGGTCGGCATCGACGGCCGCGCGATCGGCCTGGCCACGGTGCGGGCGCTGCAGGAGGCGCTGAGCGCGAGCGGGGCCTCCCTGCGGATGGACCTGGACCTGCTCGGGGAGGTATGGCCCGAGCGCCCCGGTCTGCCGCTGGTGCCGGTGTTCGAGCAGCAGGCGCAATACGCGCCGGTGGCCCGTGCGGTCAAGCTGAAGGCGCTGCGCGATTCGATGCAGGCGGCCGGCGCCGGCTGGCACCTGATTTCGACGCTCGACGACATCGCGTGGCTGCTCAACCTGCGCGGATCGGACGTTCCGTACAACCCGGTATTCCTGGCGCACCTGCTGATCGGTACGGATGGCGGCACGCTGTTCATCGCGGACAGCAAGGTGCCGCCGCCGCTGCGCCGCCGGCTGGCCGACGACGGCGTGCAACTGGCCGGCTACCAGGAGCTGGCCTCGCACCTGGCGCGCCTGCCCGGTGGGAGCACGATCCTGATCGATCCGCGCCGGGTCACGGCCGGCATCCTGCAGTCGCTGCCGGCCGGCGTGCGGCGCATCGAGCGCATCAACCCGTCCACGCTCGCCAAGGCGGTCAAGAGCGATGGCGAAATCGAGCTGATCCGGTACGCGATGGAACAGGACGGCGCGGCGCTGGCGGATTTTTTTTCCTGGTTCGAGCAGGCCCTGGCCCGGCGCGAAGTCATTTCCGAGCTGACGATCGATGAGCGGGTCACGCAGGCGCGCGCCCGGCGCGACGGATTCTTCTCGGCCAGCTTTGCAACCATCGCCGGCTTCAACGCCAACGGCGCGCTGCCGCACTACCGCGCCACGGACGAGGCGCATGCGGTGATCTGCGACGGCCAGCAGGCCGGCAACGGTCTGCTGCTGATCGACTCGGGCGGCCAGTACCAGACCGGCACGACCGACATCACGCGCGTGGTCGCGGTCGGCGCCACCACAAAGGAGCAGCGCCAGGATTTCACCCGCGTGCTCAAGGGAATGATTGCGCTGTCGCAGGCGCGCTTTCCGCGCGGCACGCGTTCGCCCATGCTCGACAGCCTGGCGCGCGCCCCGATCTGGGCGGCCGGCGTCGAATACGGTCACGGCACCGGACACGGGGTCGGATTCTTCCTGAACGTTCACGAGGGCCCGCACGGCATCACGCCGTACCTGATGGCCGAGGCGCACACCGCCATGGAGGCCGGCATGATCACCTCCAACGAGCCCGGAATCTATCGGCCCGGCCGCTGGGGCGTTCGCATCGAGAACCTGCTGCTGACGGTGCCGGGGCAGACCACCGAATTCGGAAGCTTCCTGGACTTCGAGACGCTGACGCTGTGTCCGATCGATACCCGCTGCATCGAGCGCGACCTGCTCAGCCGCGACGAGGCCGACTGGCTGAACCGTTACCACACGACGGTGCGCTCGCGGCTGGCGCCGCATGTCGCCGGGGCTGCCGCCGACTGGCTGCAAGCCGGCACCCGGCCCATCTGAGCCTCGCCCGGGATCGGCCATGCTGTCGCATCTGGATCACCTGGTCATCACCACGCGCGACAAGATTCGCTGCATCGAGTTTTACACTCAGGTCCTGGGCATGAAGGCCGAGCCGTTCGGGGACGGACGCCTTGCCCTCAAATTCGGTCCGCAGAAGCTCAACGTCCACACATTCGGCAATGAGTTCTCTCCGAGGGCCTGGCTGCCCGCTCCCGGTTCTCTGGATCTGTGCTTCATCCTGGCCATCCCCCTGGATCAGGCGATCGAGCAGCTGGGACGGTTGGGAATTGCAATCGAAGTGGGTCCGGTGCTGCGTGTCGGCGCGCAGGGGCCGATCCGTTCGGTCTACGTGCGCGACCCCGACATGAACTTGATCGAATTGTCGGAGCAGCTCTAGCCAGTCGGCGATCTTGTCTGTTAAGGCACCCAAGACGCGTTGCGTGAAGGCAGCGGGAGCACCGACGGTCGAGCTCTGGTTCGAATTCGGGAGCAATTACAGCTACCTTGCCGTGATGCGGATCGAGGAACTGGCGCGAACGTTCGGCGTGGCTGTCGCCTGGAAGCCGTTCCTGCTGGGAGCCATCTTCAAGTCTTTCGGATGGTCCACCTCGCCGTTTGTTCTGCAAAGGGAAAAGGGCGCCTACGTGTGGCGGGATATGGAGCGTCAATGCACGAAATATGGCCTGCCCTGGAAGAAGCCGAGCGAGTTTCCGCGCAGGGCGCTGCTTCCGATGCGGGTTGCCTTGATCGGCGCCGATCAACCGTGGATCGGCGATTACAGCAGGCGGATCATGCGAATCAATTTCGTCGATGACCGCGACATCGACACACCGGAGGCGGTGAGCCAGGTACTGGACGAACTGCGTCTGGCCACGTCGGATCTGCTCGCAGCGGCGCAGTCCGAGGACAACAAGCTGCGGCTGCGGGAGCAGACGGCGGAGGCGGGCCGGCGCGGAGTTTTTGGCGCGCCGACCTTCTTCGTCGGACCGGAAATGTACTGGGGCAACGACCGACTGGAAGATGCGATGCGGTTTGCCGCAAATCGCGTGGCCCGATAGTTACGTCCCTGAGCGATCATCCGAGGGCCGCGTGCGCTGCTCACGCGCGAACGTCGCTCGCCGTCATGGTCCCGGCTTCAAGAGTTCGTCGCAGTTAACTGATTCGGCCTGCGACTTGATCCAGTCTGCCACCGTCAGCACGTCGGGGCGGGGATTCGGCCTGGCCTTGATCAGCCAGTAAGCATGAGACGTGGTCGGGCCCGCCCGCGGCGCCGTCAGCACTCGCAAGCGGCCGTCGGACAACATGGGGCCCAGTAGCGTGATGCGGCCCAGAGCGATTCCCTGGCGCGAAATGGCAGCGGCAATCACCTGGTCATACTGATTGAAACGCAACATGCCTTTGGGTTTGACCGCGTTCCAGCCTTGGCTCGTCAACCACTCCTGCCAATGCAGCCAGGGGAAAGGTGCCCCGTCAAATTCGAGCAGGAAATGGTTTTCGAGCCTGCGGGGCGAATCGAGCGAGTCAAGGCCCAGCGCAGGGTGCGCAACCGGCACGATCGTCTCGCCGAACAGCCGTTCTGCACCCACGGAAGCGGTTTCCCGCGTGCAGTAGCGGATCGCCACATCGATTCCTTCCCCGCGCAGATCCTCGAGCTTATCGGAGGCCGCGATGCGCACATCGACACCCGGGTGATGCTCCTGGAAGCCACCGAGCCGCGGCAAAAGCCAAAGACCGGCAATACCGATCGTGCAGGTGATCGTCACCGCTTGGCGCGCGCCGCTCACACGCACCGCCCCGACCGCGTCCTGCAGCTGCTGAACAGCGCCGTTTGCGCTTCGAAACAGCCGGTCCCCTTCGGGAGTGAAGGCAATCGAGCGATGCCCGCGGACCAGCAGCTTCACTCCGAGCATGTCTTCCAGCGTGCTGACCTGGCGGCTCACGGCCGACTGGGTGATGCAAAGATCCTGCGCCGCCAAGGTGATGCTCATCCGCCGGCCGACCGCGACGAAGCCCCTGATCAGGTCAAGGGATGACAGCCGAGCAATCGGAACTGACATTCGATTACCTCATGCCATGAATGCCCATAAGTGATTCGTCCAGTCCCAGGCGGCCCACTCTAGCTGGATTCCAACCAGGAATGCAACGGAAAGAAACGTCTGATCGGCGGGCATGAGTCCGGAAAGGGACTTGCCCAAGCCAGACATTCCAGTTCCTCATGGGTGAGCCGCAAGAATCTCATTTGCGATCCCCACCCCATACGGTTCCAATGCGCAGTCGCTCACCGACTCACAGGAACCAGGGCCATGGCTTCGATCAACCAGCGCCGCGCGATGCTGGTGCTGCTCGTCCTGAGCGGCCTGATCATCTCGACGTGCATGGGGCTGCGCCAGAGCCTGGGTCTTTTCTTGCGTCCGCTGACGCTCGGGCTGGGCATCTCGGCGGCGACTTTCGGCTTTTCGATCGCGCTGCAGAACATCGTCTGGGGTCTGTCGCAGCCCTTCGTGGGGGCGCTCGCCGACCGCTACGGCCCCAGGCCCGTGCTGATCGGCACCGCGCTGATGTATGCGGCCGGTTTGCTCCTGATGGTCTTCGCAAACGCGGTGCCAGGCGGTCTGCAGATCGCGGGCTTTCTGACCGGGATCGGCATCGCAGGGACCGGCTTTGGCGTGCTGATCGGCACGGTGTCGCGCGCGGTGCCGCCGCAGAAACGCACCCAGACGGTCGGAATGGTCGCGGCGGTCGGATCGCTTGGCACGATGGTGATCGCGCCCATCGCCCAGGGGCTGATCACCGCCTTTGACTGGAAGGTGGCGATGGTCGTGTTCGCCGTGCTCGCGGCAGGCATCGCACTGTTGGCGCTGCCGATCCGCGAGCAGTCCGCTGCGAAACGAAGTTCCTTGGAACCAAGCCAGAGTCTCTCAGAGGTCGTGCGGCAGGCCATGGGGCACCGGGGCTTTCTGTACATGACGGTGGCGTTCTTCGCTTGCGGCTTCCAGCTCGTGTTCATCACTTCATACCTGCCGTCGTACCTGCAGATCTGCGGCGTCGCGCCGGGCGTGGGGGCGAGCGCGCTGGCGCTGATAGGCCTTTTCAACGCGATCGGCACGTACATCTTCGGTCAGCTCGGCGCGCGCTACAGCCAGAAGCACCTGCTCGCGCTGATCTATCTGCTGCGCACGCTGACGATTGTCGTCTTCCTGCTGGCGCCGGTCAGCGCGACCTCCACGCTCGTGTTCGCCGCGGCGATGGGCTTGCTGTGGCTTGGCGTCGTGCCGCTGGTGACTGGAATCGTCGGCCGGGTCTTCGGTTTGACCCACTTCAACACGCTCTACGGCATCGTGTTCCTCAGCCACCAGGTTGGCTCGTTCGTAGGCGCCTGGATGGGCGGCGTGGTGTTCGACCGGATGGGCGACTACAACTTCGCCTGGGGTGCGCTGATCTTCATCGGTACCGCAGCCTTCCTGCTGCAGTGGATGATGGACGAGCGGCCGCCGCGCCAGCGCACGTCCGGCGCGCAGCCTGCAGCGGTGCCGGCCTAGCCGGGCATCAGCGTCGCAGGTTTGGCTACGGCTCCAGCTCGACTACCTGCACCGAGACGTGGCGCGGCTTGTCGTCGCGCACCACGGTCAGATCGACGGTGCTGCCGATTCCGGCCCGATCCAGTTCCGCCACAAACGAGGACAGCGTCTCGGTGCGCTTGCCGTTGACGGCGATGATGATGTCGCCCAGGTTCCCGGTGCCGCGGTCCAGCGGCTTCAAGCCGGCCCGTGCCGCCGGCGTTCCGCGCCGCACCTCGGCAATCACGACGCCGGCAATGCCGGCGCGCTCGACCAGGTCGGGCCGCACCGGGTTGATCCCGATCCCCGGCAGCGGCGCCCTGCCCCGGGAGATCAGCGACGGCACGACGCGGTTGACCAGGTCAGCCGGGATGGCGAAGCCGATTCCGGCCGAACTGCCCGATTCGGACTGGATCGCCGAGTTCACGCCGATCAGGCGACCGGCGCTGTCCAGCAGCGGGCCGCCCGAATTGCCCGGATTGATGGCGGCGTCGGTCTGGATCACGCCGACCACCTCGCGGAACTCCGTGGTCGGAAGCTCCCGCCCCAGCGCACTGACGATGCCGTGGGTCAGCGTGCGCTGCAGGCCGTACGGGTTGCCGATCGCGTACACCGACTGGCCGATCCGAAGGTCGCGCGACATGCCCAGCGGGATCGGCCGCAGAGCGCGCGGAATGCGCGTCAGCTGAACCACGGCCAGGTCGTAGTCGGGCGAGGTGCCGACGATGCGCGCCTGCACCGGGTCGCCGGCGTCCAGTTGCACAAACACGCTGCGCGCGCCCTCGACCACGTGGTTGTTGGTCACCACGTGCCCGCTCGTGTCCCAGACGAATCCGCTGCCCGCACCCTTGGCGACGGTGGCGCTGAAAAATCCAGTCGGTTGCAGCACCTCGGTCGTGATGTAGGCGACCGACGGGGCGGTGTTGGCGAACAGATCCACCAGCGCCTGCTCGGACGGCGGCAGCGGGCCTCGCGGGGTGACCTCGCGCGGCGCCGCGCGCGGCGCATCACGCGCCAGCACCCACAGACCCGGGGCGCCCGCGAGCACCAGCAGCAGCGCTGACACGGTCCACCATCGGGTCCGTCGCAGATCCGGGGGCATGGCGACATTATCGGCCCGCCGCGTGATAAATTGGCCGCGCCATGAACGACACCAATCCGATCAGCGATGGCAGTGGCGCCAGCGATCGTTATTTCGACCTGTCGCTGCGGCTGCTGACGATTTTCGTTCTGGTATCGCTCGTCTGCTGTGTCGGTTTCCTGACATACCGTTGGGTGAGGCCGCACCTGCTCAAGCAGCCGCTCGCGCCGGTCGAGGCCCGCGGTGCGGTCCTGGTGTCGCCGGCCCCGGCGGCGCAAACGGCGCCAGCCCCGGCCGACGAGGTCCTGATGGACCCGCGCAAGACATTCCGTTGTGTCGAGCAGGGCAAGGTCACCTTCTCGGACCGCGCCTGTGACAGCGGCTCGATTCAGATCATCCCGCTGACCCCGCCCCAGCAGGGGCAAAACGGCCACTGAGTGGCCAATGAACAGCCGCTGAGCCGATGAACGCGCCCGATACGACCGTTTCGCGCCGCTCCAACCTGGATCCGGACCTGATCTCCAGGACGGCGCCGCTGCCGGTGGCCTGGTACCTGGACCGCGCCTGGTTCGAGCGCGAGATGCTGCTGCTGTTCGACCGCGGTCCGAACTACGCCGGCCACGAGTTGATGGTGCCGCAGCGGGGCGACTACATCAGCCTGCCGTGGATGGACGGCCGCAAGGTCCTGGTGCGCGGTCCACAGGGGCCGAACCTGCTGTCCAACGTCTGCCGGCACCGCCAGGCGCGGCTGCTGGACCGGCAGGGCCGGGTCAACAACATCGTGTGCCCGGTGCACCGCTGGACCTATGACCTGGACGGCCGCCTGCTCGGGGCCCCCGACTTCGATCAGCCACCGCAGTGCTCGCTGCCCTCGACGCGACTGACCAACTGGCGCGGGCTGCTGTTCGCAGGCCCGCGCGAGGCGAGCCAGGACCTGGCCGATTTCCCGCTGGCGGCCGATTTCGACTGGAGCGGATACGTGTTCGACCGCCTCCTGGTGGAGGAATGCCCGTTCAACTGGAAGACGTTCCTGGAGATTTTCCTGGAGCTTTATCACGTTGAGGCCTCGCATCCCGGGCTGCGCCGGTGGGTCGACGCCGGCAACTACGAATGGGGCTTCGGCGACCGCTGGAGCTACCAGATCCTGGGCGTGAACGACCAGCTGCGCGTGCAGACCTCGGCCAATTACGAGAAGTACCGCGACGTGATCCTGCGCTACTCGGGCGGCCGCCTGCCGAAGTACGGCACCGTCTGGTCGATCCTGTATCCGAACGTGATGATCGAGTGGTACCCCTGCGCGCTGGTGGTCAGCACGCTGATTCCGCGCGGACCCGACCACACGACCAACGTGGTCGAGTTCTACTATCCGGAGGAGGTCCAGGCCTTCGAGCGCCAGATCGTCGAGGCGCACCAGGCCTCGTACGCCGAGTCGTCGGCGGAAGATGCGCAAATCTGCGCTCGGCTTCACGAAGGCCGGCGCGCACTGTGGCTGGCCGGCGAAGACGACGTGGGGCCCTATCACACGCCGCACGAGGACGGCATGATCCACCTGCACGACTGGATACGCCGCGAGATGGGGCAGAGGCACACGGTGGGCCGCTAGCCCTGCGTAGCTCGCGCAGCGAGCGAAGGAGGGTCAAGCCTGGGCGATACGCTCCACCGCGCGAGCGGCGGCGGCGAATCCGAACGGAGCCGTGACGACGACCGACGAGCCGTACCCGGCGCAGGCCAGGCCGGATTGAAACCCGGCCCCGGGCGCTTCGGTTTCCGAGGAATCCGGCACTTCGGCCAGCGGGCGCCGCACCGGCTCATCCGAGAAAATGGCGTCGACGCCGAAGAGCGGGCGCCGGGTGCCCGACTCGCGCGCGAAGCCGTAGCGGCGCCGCAGCCGGTATCGCACCTTGGCGAGCAGCGGATCGCCCAGCGCGCGTGCCAGGTCGGCGCAGCGGATCCGGGTCGGATCGGTGCGCCCGCCGGCTGCGCCGCAGGTAATCACGCGCAGGCCGATCGCACGCGCGTGCGCGATCAACGCGGCCTTGGCCGAAACCTGGTCAATGCAATCCAGCACCAGGTCCAGGTCGCGCATCAGGGCCGACACGTTGTCCTCGCAGACGAACTCCTCGATGCAGATCACCCGGGCACGCGGGTTGATCGACTCGATGCGTTGCGCCATCGCGACCACTTTGGCCTTGCCGAACTCGCCGCCCAGCGCCTGGATCTGCCGGTTGGCGTTGCTTTCGGCAATGTGGTCCAGGTCGATCAGCCTGATTTGCTCCACTCCACTGCGCGCCAGCGCTTCGGCCGCCCACGAGCCCACGCCGCCGACGCCGACCACCGCGATCCGCGATGAGCGCAGCCGCGCGTGGGCGGCCGCGCCCAGCAGGCGGGTGACACCGGCGAAGCGGCGCTCGACGTCAGCGGACTCAGGCGCCCCGCCGTGATCGGCTTGCATCTGCACATTCTAAGTTTCGAGGTACCCTTGGCGGATGTCGATCTCGGACCCGAGGACGGAATACGGACGCGGCGCGCTGAGCGAGGATTGCGCAGCGCACGATCCGATCGAGCAGTTCTCGCGCTGGCTGGACGAAGCGCGTGCCGCCGGCGTGCGCGAAGTCAACGCGATGAGCCTGGCGACCGCCTCGCCTCAGGGGCGCCCGAGCAACCGGATCGTGCTACTGAAGGAGTTCGACGCCTCGGGATTCGTCTTCTACTCCAACTACGACAGCCGCAAGGGACGCGAACTGCAGGAAAATGCGCTCGCGTGCGCCCTGTTTTTCTGGATCGAACTGGAGCGGCAGGTGCGCATCGAGGGGTCGGTGTCGCGCGTGGCACCGCAGCAGTCGGACCAATATTTCTCACAGCGTCCGCTGGAAGCCCGCTTGGGCGCCTGGGCCTCCCCACAGAGCGAACCGATCGGCAGCCGCGCCGAGCTCGAGGCGCGCATGAGCCAGGTGCGCGACCGCTTCGCCCACCAGAGCGACCCGCCCCGGCCGCCGTACTGGGGCGGATACCGAATTGCGCCCGTGCAAATGGAGTTCTGGCAGGGCCGCGCATCGCGCCTGCACGACCGGCTGCTGTACGTCCGGCAGGCCGACCAGTGGCAGCTGAGCCGGCTGGCTCCATGAGAGGAAATCGGCCCGGCCCGTCGGTCTACGGCGGCCGGCCGGCGGTCTGGCGCGCCGGCGGCGACCGACGGCCGGGCCCGATGCGCTAGGCCGTCCAAGGGGGTCGTTGAATCACGCACAACCGGCTAAACTGTCACAACCAGTAGCACTCCGGGATGCCCATGAGCGCCGACCAGATTTCGATCATTATCGTCGAAGACGAGCCGGAGTTTCGCCGCCGCTTTGCGCAGATCATCGAAAACGAGCCGACCATGCGGCTCTCCGGTGTGGCAGCCAACAAACGCGAAGCCCAGGCGCTGATCGACCGGGAGGATTTCGACGTGATGCTGATCGATCTGGGGCTGCCGGACGGCACCGGGATCGACCTGATCCGCAACGTCTCCCAGAGAAAGCCGGACGTCGACATCATGGTGGTGACCGTCTTCGGCGACGAGCAGCACGTCGTGTCGTCGATCGAGGCCGGCGCCACCGGCTACATCCTGAAGGATTCGACCCCGGCCGACGTGATCTCCTGCATTCGCCTGCTCAGAGCGGGCGGCTCGCCAGTCAGCCCGGTGGTGGCGCGCAGCGTGCTGCGGGCGATCCGCTCGCGCATGGGCGGCAGCACCGGCCAGACGCTGCCGCCGCGGGCCAGCTCGAGCGACAACAACCCGCTGTCGGCGCGCGAGACCGAGATTCTGCAGTTGCTGGCCAAGGGCATGAGCTTCAACGAGATCGGTGAAATCCTCGGCATCTCGCCGCACACCGTCACCGCCCACATCAAGAAGATCTATCGCAAGCTGGCCGTCCACTCGCGTGGAGAGGCGGTGTACGAGGCGAGCCAGATGGGGCTGCTGAAAAGCTGAGAGGTGTGTCCGTCATGAGGCCGTCGGCGTGGCTGGATCGCAGCGCACCGTCCTGCTGCTGCTCGTAACGGCGGCCTCGGCGGTCGGTGCCCAGACCGCCGACATCGACCGCGTCCAAGAGCTGCGGCAGGTCGAATTCACCTCCTACGAGCTCGGCCAGTCGCCCGCGCCGGAGGCCGAATGGACCCGGTTCGACATGCCGATGCGCTGGCCGGTCAAGGAGGGCGCGCCGCTCAGGGAGGTCGCGCTGCGGCTCCACTTCACGCTGCCCTCGATGCCGACCGATCCGTGGGCCGTGCTGCTGTCGGAGGCCACCGACGGCGGACGGGTCACGGTCAACGGGCACTTCGCGGCGCAGATTCCGGCGGCCGACCAGGACACCTACGTGCACTGGTGGCGCCCGCACGTGGCGGTGATCGATCCGACCGAGCTCACCACCGGCGACAACGTGCTGCTGATCCGGGCGCCCTACCGTTCCGGGGTGCATGTGCTCTCGGGCGTCGAGGTCGGTCCGCTCAACCGGGTCCTGGTGCACTTCGACTGGGAATACTTCCGCGATCGCACCGTGTTCTGGATCGGCACCACGGTGGCGGCGATGATCACGCTGATCTTCGGCGTCCTGTGGTGGCGCCGGCGCGACGAGCTGCTGGGCCTGCTCGCGCTGGGCTCGGCGATCTGGGTGGCTTTCAGTGCGTACTACCTGGTGGACTCGGTGCCGCTGGCCTGGCGCCTGGCGCTGGAATGCGTGCACTACGCCAGCGCCGGTGCGTTCGCCGCCGTGGTCAGCATCATGATGCTCAGACTGTGCGGCCTGCGCTACCGGCGCTGGGAGTGGCTGATGGCCGCCTACGCGGCGCTCGGCCCGGTGCTGCTGCTGGCGACGGCGCGGGCGGTGGCGCCGTACCTGGACCAGTTCTGGGCGCCGGGCCTGGTGGCCATCGGCATCGCGGCCACCGGCGTGACGATGTTCCGCAGCGTCAACGGGCTGCAGGCGCCGCGGCCGATCGTGCTGATCGCCGCACTGGTGGCGATCGGCGCCGCCCTGGTCGATATCCGGATGGTCGTCGGCGCCGGTACGCTGAACGGCGCGCACTCGCTGGCCTGGGCCGGGCCGCTGCTGCTGTTCGCGATGGGCACGCCGCTGGTGGAACACTTCATCGACGTGCTGCGCGAGGCCGAGATCGCGCGCGCCGAGCTCGAGAGCCGCGTGCGCGAGCGCGAGCAGCTGCTGAAGCGCAATTTCGAGCGGCTGCGCGAAAGCGAAAGGATCAAGGCCGAGGGGCAGGAACGCCAGCGCATCATGCAGGACATGCACGACGGACTGGGATCGCAGCTGATGTCCTCGCTGATGCTGGTCGAACGCGGCGCGCTGAGCAACGAGCAGGTGGCGCAGATCCTGCGCGAGTCGATCGACGACATGCGGCTGGCGATCGACGCGCTGGCGGCCGAGGAGACCGATCTGGGTTCGGCGCTGGGCAACCTGCGCTACCGGATCGAGCCGCGGCTGCGGGCCGCCGGCATCGAGCTGGCGTGGGATGCGCGCAACCTGCCGGAGGAGATCGGGCTTCATCCGGACGCGGTGCTGCCGATCCTGCGCATCGTGCAGGAAGCGCTGAACAACGCGCTCAAGCACAGCGGCGCGCGCGTGGCCCGGGTCACCTTCGACACGTCGCGGGTGGGCGACGCGCAGTACCTGGACATCCGGATCGCCGACAACGGCCGCGGCATGTCCACCGAGGGGGTCGGCGGACGCGGCCTGCTGAACATGCGCAACCGCGCGCAGCGCATCGGCGCGCAGTTGAACATCGTGTCGGCGCCCGGTTCCGGGACGGTCGTGCACCTGCGCTGCAAGCTCGACCCGACCCAGGTGACGAACACGAAGGAACCACGGACCGCGCTGAACACGCAGGCCGTGATCGAACGCGCCCGCCAGGGCTGAGATGCCGTGAAGAGCTGCCGCGCGCGCCGATGTGAGAGCGGCCCGCGACGCTTTGCAACCCGCCAGGGCCATCGGCCCTTTGCACCCGCTTGACGGACTCCCTCTTCGGCGAGGCAGCACTCGACCTGCACGGGCCGATCGAGGCCGCTGCCGCCGGCGAGGAGGTCACGCGCCTGGGCCGGCGCCTGCCGGGCGGGCTGTACCTGGGCACCTCATCGTGGGCGTATCCGGGGTGGCACGGCCTGGTCTACGAAAACGAGTACCCGGAGTCGCGGCTGACGCGGGAAGGCCTGTCGGCCTACAGCCGCCACCCGCTGCTGCGCGCGGTCGGCGTCGATCGGGGCGCCTATCACGGACTGGACGCGGCCGACTGGAGCCGCTACGCGAAACAGGTCCCGGACGATTTCCGCTTCCTGGTGCCGGCCCCGTCGGCTGTGACCGAGGCGGTACCGCGCGGAGCACGCCACCCGCCGGGCACCGGCGCGACCAACCCGCGCTTCCTGGATGCGACCTACGCGGCCGAGCGCTTCGTGCTGCCCGCCCTGGAGGGGCTGGGGCAGAAAGTCGGGCCCCTGTTGCTGCAGTTCGCGCCGATGCCGCCCGAACTCACGCGCGAGGCCCACCCGCTGATCGAGCGCATCGCCGCCTTCCTGGCGAAGCTGCCGGCCGAGCACGCCGGGATCCGGCCGGTTTACGCGGTGGAGCTTCGCAATGCGGAGCTGCTGACCCCCCGCTTCGTGCACCGACTGCGCGAGTGCGGCGCCCGCCTGTGCGTCGGCGTGCACGCCCGTATGCCCCCGGTGGCGCGGCAGGCCGCCGCGCTGCGGACGATGGACGCGGGCACCACGCCGGACAGCGCGTGGAACCTGGCCGGACCGCTGGTGGTGCGCTGGAGCCTGCACGCCGGCTTCAGCGCCGAGCAGGCCAGGGGCCGATACGCGCCCTTCAACCGACTGCTCGATCCGGATCTGGTGACGCGCGGAACGCTTGCCCACCTGATCCGGGTGGCCGCGCGCAGCGCACAGAGCGCATTCGTCATCGTCGGCAACGAAGCCGAGGGCTGCGCGCCGCTCTCTTGCCTGGAGCTGGCGCGCGCGCTGGCCGAAAGGCCGGAGTGACCCGTCCTCAGTGAGACGCCGCGCGCCGCCTGCGCGCGAAGGTCTTGCGGAACTTCTCCAGCTTCGGAGCGACGACGGACATGCAATAGCCCTGGGTCGGGTTGTGCCGGAAGTACTCCTGGTGATAGTCCTCCGCGCGGAAGTAGGCGGGCGCCGGCTCCACCTGGGTGACGATCTCGCGGCCCCAGGCCGAGCGTGCCTGCTCGATCACTTCCCGGGCCGCCCGTTGCTGCTCCGGATCATGGAAGAAGATCACGGAGCGGTACTGGGTGCCGATGTCGTTGCCCTGGCGGTTCAGCGTGGTCGGGTCGTGCACCGCGAAGAAGATCTCCAGGATCTCGCTGTAGCTGATGCGATCCGGATCGAACTCGAGCCGGACCACTTCGGCGTGACCGGTGTCGCCCTCGCTCACCTGGCGGTAACTCGGGTTGGCCACGGTGCCGCCGCTGTAGCCGGATTCGACGTCGACCACCCCTTCGACTTCTTCGAACACCGCTTCCAGGCACCAGAAGCATCCGCCGGCCAGCGTGGCGAATTGATGGCCGGGAGCCGCTTGGGCGCCCAGCGGATTGCGTCTCGACATGTTGGCGTCCTTTCGAAACAAATCAAATTTACAACACCACCGGCCGGTCGGGCAGCTCGTTGCCGCGCCTCTGCCCGGGCGCCAGCGGGAAGTGCTCGGCCAACACGGCCCCGATCGCCGCGATCGCCGCCAGCGCGCCGGCCTCGATCCGCCCGTGACGGAACTGATCGCGCGCCGCGTGACAGATCGCCTGCCAGGTGGCGCGCGGCACCTTGTCCGCGATGCCGCGGTCGGCAACGATTTCGACCGCGCGATCGGCCAGGTTCACATACAGCAGCACGCCGTTGTTGTGCTCGGTGTCCCACACCCGCAGCTTGGAAAACATCATCAACGCGCGCTCGCGCGGCGGCGCGTTGCGACGCAGGTACGACCACGGCAGCGCGTGCTCGATCGCAAACCGGATCTCACCCTGGTGGCCGGCCTCGGCCTGGCGGATCGACAGCGCGATGCGGTCGAGCGCCGCCGCCGGCAGCGAGCGGCGCAGCGCGTGCGGCGTGCTCAAAAGATGCCGCAGCACGCGTCGCAGGTCGATCTTCCACGCCATCGCTACCAGTTCCCCGATGCACCGCCGCCGGAGAAGTCTCCGCCGCCGCCGCTGCTGAATCCACCGCCGCCGCCGCCGCCGCCGAACCCGCCCCCGCCGCCCCACGAGCCGGGCAAATAAGGTCCCCCGAGCGCGTGACCGTAGCGGGCGGCCGCTCCCAGCACGAGCGCAAACACGAGCACGACGATGCCGACCAGCGCGCCCAGCGCGACCGAGGTCAGCACCACCGCCGCCAGCGTGCCCGCTCCTGCGCCCGCCACCAGTGCGCCGCCGGCGCCCAGCACCCGGCGCAGCGCCAGGCCCAGCCCCACCCCGAACACCAGCATCGGCAGCAACAGGTGCAGGTGCGCCGGCGCCGCCTGCGACCGGTGGGCCGGCGCCACGCCCAGGCGCTCCTGCTCGATGCGCGGCAGCAGCTCGTCCAGCGCAGCGGCCAGACCCCCGGCGTAATCGCCCGCCTTGAAATGCGGGCCCATTGTCTGCTGGACCACGCGCTTGGCGATCGCATCCGGGATTGCGCCCTCCAGCGACCGGGCCACCTCGATGCGGGCCTTGCGGTCCTGCGTCGCAATCACCAGCAGCAGGCCGTCACCGACTCCGCGCCGGCCGATTTTCCAGGCCGAGCCGACCCGGTTGGCGAAGTCCTCGATCGGTTCGACGCCGGTCGTGCCCACGATCACGATGGCGATCTGGGCACCGTTGTCGGCCTCGAAGCGGGCCAGCCGCGCTTCCAGGCTGGCGCGGTCGGCCGGCTTCAGCACGCCCGGCTGATCGACGATGCGGGCCAGCGGCGGCACCAGCAGCAGGGCCGCCGGAGCCTCGGCTCCGGTGGCCCTGGCCTCCGTAGCCGCGGCTCCAGCCGCGGCGAAGGAGGCCGCCACCGCAACCAGTGCAAGCCAGAGCCAGCGCCGCATCGACGACCGTCAGGGGAATGGACCGGCGCCGCTACTTGCCGAAATCGACCTTCGGCACCTGCTTGACCGCCGCTTCGTTTTCGACCGTGAACTGCGGCTTTTCCGTGTAGCCCATCACCCTCGCTGTCAGGTTCTGCGGCAACTGGCGTATGTACACGTTGTAGTCCTGCACCGTCTTGATGTAGCGGTTGCGCGCGATCGCGATCCGGTTTTCGGTGCCTTCGAGCTGCGCCCTCAGATCCTGGAAGCTCTGGTTGCTCTTCAAATTAGGGTAGTTCTCGCTCACCACCAGCAGGCGTGACAGCGCCGATGACAGCTCGCCCTGCGCCTGCTGGAATTTCTGCAGCGCCGCCGGATCGTTGGCCAGCGCCGGCGTCACCTGGATCGAGGTCGCCTTGGCACGCGCTTCGATCACGCGGGTCAGCGTTTCCTGCTCGAAGTTGGCCTCGCCTTTGACGGTGTTGACCAGGTTCGGCACCAGGTCCGCGCGGCGCTGGTACTGCGACAGCACCTCGGCCCAGGCCGCTTTGACCGCCTCGTCGCGCGTCTGAATTTCGTTGTAACCGCAGCCGGCCAGCACAAACGCCGCAGCAGCTGCCAAGCCCAGGCGCCACCCACGCATCGGAACCTCCCCTCGCTGTGATCGTTCGGAAAGCCAAAGGCGGTTTATATGGGGGGAAAGGGGGGGTTCGCAAGCCGGTTGGGGCAGAAATCGGCCATAAAACCCGGCCTCCTCCGGGCGCACCCGGCCAGCGGCCTGCCTATCATCGATCCGGAGGCCTGCCGATGACATTCATCAAACCCTACCTGATCCGCCTGTCGCACTGCGACCCGACCGGCTTCGTCTTCTATCCGAACTACTTCCACATCTTCAATGCACTGGTGGAGGACTGGTTCTACGAGGCGCTCGAAATCCCGTTCGATGCCCTCCTGATGGAGCGGCGCCTTTCGCTGCCGACCGTGCGCCTGGAAACGACCTTCACCAAGCCGACCCGGATGGGCGAAATGGTCGACTTCTGGCTGACCGCCAGCCACATCGGGCGCACCTCGCTGCGACTGACCATGGGAGTCGACAAGAACGGCGAGCAGCGGGTCCGGATGAACCGGGTGGCCGTCTGCATCAGTCAGGAAACGGACAAGCCGGTCGACATTCCCGACGACGTGCGCCGGAAGATCGCCGAATTCATGCGCGGCTAGACCCGCTCCTTGCGCAAGCGCAAGATCTCGGCGTCGTAGGCGCGCGAAAAAGCGTTGTTGAACAGCTCCCGCGCCGCAGAGGCGCCGCCCGAGGCCTCGCCCTGGTCGTCGGCCGGGCTGGCCGATGGCGCTGAGTTCGCCGAGGCGTGAGTCCTGCGGTACAAGTCCCACAGGCGGGCCTTGCGCCGCATCGGCAGCAGCCCGTCCAGCAGCCGCGACCCCTTGAGCCGAGCCTCCACGGCCGATGGGGCGAGGCGCGCTTCGGTCTGCTCCACGGCGGCACTGACCGCCGTGCGCATCGCCGCCAGCCGCGCGGCCACGTCGTCGATCATTTCCTGTGCCCTGGCCTGCGCCTTGGCCGACCCGAACGCGGCCGGCCTGATCACGTCGACCAGCAAGCGGGCCTCCTCGGCGGCGGTGCGGACCGGATCGACGCTGCGCGCCTGCGGCCGTGCCCGCTCCGGGGATGTTTCGTCGCGCAGCCGCATCCGCTGCGAGGCCAGCCGGTGCAAGCCCCCGATCAGCACCCGCAGCATCAGTCCGAGCGACCTCATGAACTCCGGCTGCAGCCCGTGGGGCAGTTCGAGCTGCACGCCCGCACCGCCCTGCAATGCATCGAGCAGCGCGACGCTCGAATCGTCCTGCCCGGACCCGCCGAACGGCACGAACCGGGTTGAATCGTCGTTTTCAGCCGGCTCGAACCGCAGCACGTTGCGGTCGAGCAGCTGGGTGGCGGCAGAATCCGGATCGTCGAATTCGACCGCCAGCGTGAAGTGACCGATTTTCACCTGGTCGCCGGGACTCAGCGCTTCGCGCGTGCCGGCCGTGAGCGAGCGGCCGTTGATCCTGGCCGCGTTGCGGCTGCCCATCTCCTCCAGGTAAAAAGTGTCGTCGCTCCAGCTGACGTGCGCGTGAAACCGCGACACGGTTCGAGTCGAATCGGGCAAGGACAGCCGCGCTGTCTCGGCGCGCCCGATCAGCCCGCCGGAAGCGTCGAATCGCGCCTGCAGGCCGTGCCAGTTTCCATCGGACGGCCCGTGGATGACCTTCAGCATCAAGTCCATCGGTTGCTTACTCGCCTGGTGCGAAAACGGGCCGCTCGAAAATGGCACCGGATTCGCCTTCAATTCTCCGGATTCAAATTTGGCCGTCGTGCCAGCAGGCGGCCCGCGTAGGTTTTAACAGGAACGCCGCGGGTTCATTTCCGGAAAAAAAGCAGCTTGAGCCCGCAAGTCCGCATCTTAAACCCTTAAGGTAGAAGCGGTTTTAGCGCCGCCCGCGCAGCGGCGGGCGCAGGCGCAGCGCGTCCGTAAAATGAGCCGCTTTCCTCCCAAGGCCCGCATGGAGGTGCGATGCGACTGTGGCTCCGCGAAAATAGCGGCTTTGTGCTGTTCCTGCTGCTGTTCGGCGTATTCCGCACCGCAGTGGCCGACTGGAACCCGATCCCTTCCGGGTCGATGCACCCCGGTCTGCTGGAAGGCGACGTCGTGTTCGTCAACCGGTTGGCCTACAACGTCAAGATCCCGCTGACCGACCTGGTGCTGGCGCACACGGGCGAGCCGCGCCGGGGCGACATCGTGACGTTTTCTTCGCCGGCCGACGGGCGCAGACTGATCAAGCGGATCGTGGCGGTGCCCGGAGACACGGTGCAGATGCAGGCGCGCCGGCTCACCATCAACGGCCAGAGCGCGCAATACCGGTTCGACGGCCGGGTCGACGAGACCGATACGGCCGGGCGCCCGTGGGTCGGCCTGACGGTACAGGAGGCGTTCGATTCGCGCCGTCATGAGATCGAATGGGCGCAGGATCGGCGCAATGCGGCCGACTTCGGGCCGATCACGATTCCGGCCGATCATTACCTGATGCTGGGCGACAACCGCGACAACAGCGCCGACTCGCGCTTCTTCGGCCTGGTGAGCCGCGAGCAGCTGATCGGGCGCGCTGAGCGCATCCTGGTGTCGGCCGCGACGCTGGATCACTGGCAGCCGCGGCTGTCGCGGTTCTGGGCCGCGCTGCAATGATCGATGCGCAGACGATCGGCTACCTGGCCGGCGCCTTGACCACGATCTCGTTCATCCCGCAGGCGTGGCTGAGCTGGAAAACGCGCCACACGGGCGGGCTGTCGCTCGCGATGTATGCGATTTTCACGGCGGGCGTGGCCCTGTGGCTGGGCTACGGCCTGCTGATCGGGGCCTGGCCGGTGATCGTGGCCAATTCGATCACGCTTGCGCTGGCCGCTTTCATCCTGGTGCTGCGGCTGCGCCACGGAGCCGGATAGGGGCGCGCCGCCTCATTGCGCGCGGCTCAGTCGGCCTCGCTCAGTCAGCGTCGTCAAATCGCCCGCTGAAGGCGGCGCCCGCCCGCTCGAGGCGATCGCAGATCGCCGCCCATTGCGGCTGCGCCGGCGGCCGCTGCACCAGCAGGCGCTGCGCGCCGCTCGCATCCATCTGATGCAGCACGTCGTACAGCTCGCGTGCGTACGAGGCCGCATCGGGCGCGGCCGTCCACCATCGCGTCACAGCCGGCAGTTGCGGCGCCGGCGCCAGCACCGCGACCTGCGCCGCACCGAGCTGGCGGACCCGCTCGGCCAGGCGCGCGGCCTCGATCAGTTCCAGCGGTCTTCGCGGCGCGTAGTGGCGGGCCAGCCGGCCCGGGGCGCGCGGCGCGGAGGCATCGTCGGGCGCGGCCGCGGCAACTTCGCAGCCCAGCGCCTGCTCGATCTGGTTGCGCGTGACCGACCCCGGACGCAGCAGCCGCGGCGCCGCGCCGCTCAGATCGACGATGGTCGATTCGATCCCGACCGGGCAGGATCCGCCGTCCAGGACCAGGTCGACCGGTCCGAGCGGCCGCTCGCCCAGGTCGGCGCGGACGTGCTCGGCCCGGGTCGGACTGATGTGCCCGAAGCGGTTCGCGCTCGGCGCCGCGACGGCCCGGCACGGGTCGTTGGCCTCGCGCGCCAGGGCGTGCAGCAACGCCTGCGCCCACGGATGCGACGGGCAGCGCAGGCCGACCGACGATTGCGCGCCGGTGAGCGCATCGTGCGCCCGCGCCGCGCGCGGCACCACCAGCGTGAGCGGCCCCGGCCAGAACCGCTGCGCCAGCGCGCGCGCGGCCGGCGCCAGCTCGCCGGCCCAGGCCGCGGCGCCGCGCTGGTCGGCCACGTGAACGATCACCGGATGGTCGGCCGGCCGGCCCTTGGCCGCGAAAATGGCGCGCACCGCCGCTACGTTGTCGGCGTCGGCACCGAGTCCGTAAACGGTCTCGGTCGGAAACGCCACCAGTTTTCCCTGGTAAAGCAGGCGCGCCGCCCGCGCGATCGCTTCCGCATCGAGCGGCGCCACGTTCACCGGGCCGGGTCCAGGCCGAGCGCCGCGGCCACCTGGCCGGCGCGCTCCAGCGCGTCCTGGGGCGAGGCGCCCAGCACCGTCACGTGACCCATCTTGCGGCCGGGCCGCGCCTCGCGCTTGCCGTACAGGTGCAGGCAGGCGCCGTCGATGGCCGCCACCTGATCCAGGCGGGGCACACGCAGGTGCTCGCCCTCGAACCACAGATCGCCCAGCAGATTCAGCATCACGGCAGGGGCGAGCTGGCGCGTATCGCCCAGGGGCAGGCCCGCCAGGATGCGCGCCTGCTGGTCGAACTGGCTGCTGGTGCAGGCATCGATCGTGTAATGACCGCTGTTGTGCGGGCGCGGCGCCATCTCGTTGACCAGCAGCCGCCCGTCCTGCAGCACGAAAAATTCCACGCCCAGCACCCCGACGTAATCGAGCCGCCCGGCCATGTGGGCGGCCGCTGCGCGGGCCTGCAGCGCCAGGTTCGTATCGATGCGTGCCGGCACGATGGTCGCCGCCAGAATGCCGCCCCGATGCTGGTTCTCGCCCACCGGATACGTGACCGAGCGAGCGTCGCGTCCACGGCTCACGATCACCGAGACCTCGCAGGCGAGCGGCAGCCACTGCTCCAGAACGCTCGGCGCCCGGCCCAGCTCCTGCCAGGCGCGCGGCAGATCGTCCGGGCGCTCCACGCGGATCTGACCCTTGCCGTCATAGCCGAGCCGGGCCGATTTGAGCACGCCAGGCAGCAGGCTCGCATCGACGCCGCCCAAGTCGGCCGCATCGGCGATGGCGCGGTAGGGGGCCACCGAAAGGCCGCAGTCCTGGGCGAAGCGCTTTTCCAGGCGCCGATCCTGCGCGATCGCCACCGCGGTGGCGGGCGGGCTGACCGCGCAATCGCGCGCCAGCCGTTCCAGGCTCTGCGCCGGAACGTTCTCGAACTCGGTCGTGACGGCCCGGCACAATGCGCCCAGCTCGCGCAGCGCGGCCTCGTCCGTGTATTCGGCGCGGATCTGCCGGTCGGCGACCGCGCCGGCCGGGCTGTCGGCGGCCGGGTCCAGCACGCACACCCGGTAGCCCAGCGTCTGCGCCGCCATGCAGAACATGCGGCCGAGCTGGCCGCCGCCCAGCACGCCGAGCCATTCACCTGGGTCAATCACAGCGGCAGCGTCAGGTTGCGCGCTTTCTCCGTCTGCGTGGCCCGGTACTGGGCCAGCTTGTGGGCCAGCGCAGGGTCGGTCGAGGCGAGCACCGATACCGCAAACAGGGCCGCGTTGGCCGCGCCGGCCTCGCCGATCGCGAAGGTCGCGACCGGCACGCCCTTGGGCATCTGCACGATCGACAGCAGGCTGTCCTCGCCGCGCAGGTACTTCGACGGCACCGGGACTCCGAGCACCGGGATCACCGACTTGGAAGCGAGCATCCCGGGCAGGTGGGCCGCGCCACCCGCGCCCGCGATGATCATCCGGATGCCCCGCTCGCGCGCCGATTCCGCATACGCGAACATATCGTCGGGCGTGCGGTGCGCCGAAACCACCTTGGCCTCGAACGCGACCGAAAATTCCTTCAGCACTTCGCAGGCGTGCTGCATCGTCTCCCAGTCGGAGTCCGATCCCATCAGAACGCCGATCAACGGCTGGGTACGGGGCGCAGTCATGGTCTCAGGCGCCCGCGGTCGGGGCCGGATCCGAAAACGCTCGAGCATCCATCGTATCAGTGAGGCGCTCGAGCGCTTCGCGATACTTGCGGGCCGTCTTCTCGATGATTTCGCGCGGAAGGCGGGGGGCCGGGGCCTTCTTGTCCCAGGGTTGGCCCTGCAGCCAGTCGCGCACGAACTGCTTGTCGAAACTGGGCGGGGATTGCCCCTCCCGGTACTGGTCCAGCGGCCAGAAGCGCGACGAGTCCGGCGTCAGAACCTCGTCCATCAGGCGCAGCGCGCCGGCGGCGTCCAGGCCGAATTCGAATTTCGTATCCGCAATCAGGATCCCGCGGCGCTGTGCGTACACGGACGCCTCGCGGTAAAGCGCCAGCGCGGTCACACGGACCTGCCGCGCCAGATCGGCTCCGACCATGTCGCTCGCCTGGTCCAGCGAGATGTTCTGATCGTGTTCGCCCAGTTCGGCCTTGATGGCCGGCGTGAAGATCGGCTCGGGCAGGCGCGAGGCGAGCGCCATGCCGGGCGGCAGCTCGATCCCGCACACGCGCCCGGTCGACTGGTAGTCGGTCCAGCCCGAACCGATCAGGTAGCCACGCACGACCGCTTCGATCGGCAGCGGCTTCAGGCGGATCGCCACCACCGCCCGCCCGCGCACTTGGTCGAGCTCGTCGGGCGCGACCACGGACTCCGGCACGATCCCGGTCAGGTGGTTGGGCACCACGCGCGCGAGGCGCGCAAACCAGAAGTTCGACATGGCGTTCAGAACGTGACCCTTACCGGGGATCGGTTCGTTCATCACCACGTCGAAAGCCGACAGCCGGTCGGTCGTGATGATCAGCAGGCGGTCCGGATCGAGTGCGTAGGTATCGCGCACCTTGCCGCGGTAAGTGAGCGCCAGCGAGTGCAGCCGCGACTGCAGCATCGGCGCGGCGGCGACCGCGTCCGACTTGGCGGCGGGCTCGGAGGAGGTCATCGGCGCGATGGCTCCACGCCGAACCCGCGCGTCAGCGGGCGAAGGTCGCCCACAGGATCGAGATCCACACCCCGCCGGCCAGGATCAGCGACAGCATGACCGCGGCGCTGCCGAGGTCCTTGGCGCGCTTGGCGAGCGGATTGATCTCGAAGCTCTGGCGGTCGATGGCCACCTCGATCGCCGTATTCAGGATCTCGACGATCAGCACCAGGATCACGACGCTGATCAGCACGATGCGCTCGAGCAGCGTCACTGGAAGCACCAGCGCCGTGGGCACCAGCACCGCCGCCAGGATCATCTCCTGGCGGAATGCATCTTCGTGGTGCCAGGCGGCGGCCAGTCCGTCGGTGGAATAGCGAAAGGCGTTGACGATGCGCAACAGGCCGCGCTTGCCTTTCAGCCTGCGGCTGTCGCCGGACTCCAGCGCCCCTTCGTGCCCTCGCCCGATGCTCATGGCCCCGATGATAGCGAACGGGCGCCGCCGCTGTGCAACATCAGTGAACCTGCTGGCTCAGCTCGCCGGAGCGGTAGCGCCGCGCCATCGTTTCCAGTGCGATGGGCTTGAGCGCGGAGGCCTGTCCGGCACAGCCGAACTGCTGGTAGCGCTGCCGGCATACGACGCGCGCCGCTTCGCGCGCCGGCTTGAGGAACTCGCGCGGATCGAATTTGGACGGGTTTTCGGACAGGAACTGGCGCACCGCCGCCGTCATCGCGAGCCGGATGTCGGTATCGATGTTGATCTTGCGCACGCCGTGCTTGATCGCTTCCTGGATCTCCTCGACCGGCACGCCGTAGGTTTCCTTCATCTGCCCGCCGTAGCGGCGGATCTGCTCCAGCAGGTCCTGCGGAACGCTGGAGGAACCATGCATCACCAGATGCGTGTTCGGAATGCGGCGGTGGATCTCTTTGATACGGTCGATCGCCAGGATGTCGCCGGTCGGCTTGCGCGAGAACTTGTAGGCCCCGTGCGAGGTGCCGATCGCGATGGCCAGCGCATCGAGCTGGGTGCGCCGGACGAAATCGGCGGCCTGGTCCGGATCGGTCAGCAGCATCTCGCGCGTCATGCCGCCCTCGGCGCCGTGCCCGTCCTCCTTGTCGCCTCTCATCGTCTCCAGCGAACCGAGGCAACCCAGCTCGCCCTCGACGCTGACGCCGACGCCGTGCGCCAGATCCACGACTTTGCGGGTCACCTGCCAGTTGTAGTCGTAGTCGGCCACCGTCTTGCCGTCCTCCTTCAGCGAGCCGTCCATCATCACCGACGAAAAACCCAGCCGGATGGCCGACTCGCACACGGCGGCAGACTGGCCGTGATCCTGGTGCATCGCCACCGGGATGTCGGGGTAGCTCTCGACCGCCGCCTCGATCAGGTGCCTGAGAAACTTCTCGCCCGCGTATTTGCGCGCCCCGGCAGAGGCCTGCATGATCACCGGGGCGTCCACCTCGGCGGCCGCTTCCATGATGGCCTGCACCTGCTCGAGGTTGTTGACGTTGAACGCGGGCACGCCGTAGACATTCTCGGCGGCGTGATCCAGCAACTGTCGCATCGATACCAGAGCCATCTTCGATCTCCTGTGCGGTCTGCCGACGTATTTTAAATGCCGGCGCGCGCGCGTTCCTCCAGAATCGCGACCGCCGGCAAGGTCCTGCCCTCTAGAAATTCGAGGAAGGCCCCGCCGCCGGTCGAGATGTAACCCAGCCGGTCCGCGATGTGGAACTTGGCGATGGCCGCCAGCGTGTCGCCGCCGCCGGCGATCGAGAACGCGCCGCGGGCCGTGGCACCGGCCACTGCCAGCGCCAGATTGTGCGTACCCTGGGCGAAGGCATCGATTTCGAATACGCCCAGCGGTCCGTTCCATATGATGGTGCCCGCTTCGTTGATCACGTGGGTCAGCGCCTGCGATGTGGCCGGTCCGACGTCCAGGATCATTTCGTCCGACCGGACGTCATCGGCGCGCCGCAGTGTGGGCTGCGCCTGCGCCGACATCACCGTGGCGGTCACCACGTCGATCGGCAGCGGCAACGTGGCCCCTTTGTCGGCCAGCGTGCCCAGCACCTTGCGACATTCGGGCACCAGGTCGGGTTCGCTCAGCGATTTGCCGATCGGGAATCCATCGGCCATCAGGAAGGTGTTGGCGATGCCGCCGCCGACGATCAGGCGGTCGACCCTGCGGGCCAGGTTGTTCAGGATCGTCAGCTTGGTGGAGACCTTCGAGCCGCCCACGATCGCCACCAGCGGGCGTTTCGGCTCGATCAGCGCGCGCCCCAGCGCCTGCAGCTCGGCCGCCAGCAGCGGCCCGGCGCACGCGACGCGGGCGAAGCGGGCCATGCCATGGGTGGTCGCTTCGGCGCGATGCGCAGTGGCGAAGGCATCGTTCACGTAGACGTCGCACAGCGCCGCCATCCGACGCGACAACTCCTCGCTGTCCTTCTTCTCGCCCGGGTTGACGCGGCAGTTCTCCAGCAGCACCACCCGCCCCGGTTCGACCGTCACGCCGTCCAGCCAGTCGCGCACCAGCGGCACGTTGAACCCCAGCAGCTCGGACAGGCGCACCGCCACCGGCGCCAGCGAATCCTCGCGCTTCAATTCGCCCTCGGCAGGCCGTCCCAGGTGCGAGGTCACCATCACGGCGGCCCCGGCGTCGATCGCCATCCGGATCGCCGGCACCGAAGCACGGATCCGGGTGTCTTCCACGATCGCGCCCGCCCCGTCCTGGGGCACGTTCAGGTCCGAGCGGATGAATACGCGCTGCCCGCGCAGCGCCCCGCGGCGGCACAGCTCTTCGAGGGTGACAATCATCGTGTCGTCGCGGCCAGGCCGCCCCGGGGTCGATCCGATCGCAACCGCGCCGCGTTGTGTTCTTTTCTTTAGCGTTCTTTATGTTCTGTGTCCGGGCGCGCCGTGCATTATAGAAGCTGGCGCGCCTGCTCGGCCCCGATTTGCCGCCCGGCAGGCGATGCTGCTGGCTTCGAGTGCGTTCGGAGCCGGCGTCGGATCCCTGATCGGCGCCTCGTGGGTGTGGATACAGGGTCAGATGTCTGCCGCCTGACTTCGAAAAGTCAGAGTGGACTTGCCGAGCGCAAAGAGGGAAGATATCCAGGTCTCGATCGTGCAGGAGGAACAGGAAGTCAAGAGCTTCCACCAGGACGAAACGTCTTGAGACTGAGATCGGACGCTGAAGGCCGGGAGGTCTGCAGCTCGATAGCGACGGCGGTGCGACCCTGAGTCGCGATGCCGCACAGGAGCAGCCCATCTCGGCTGCCAGGAGGCCGCCCGACCGGGCGGCTTCCGCGTTTTAGGCCGGTCAGCGCGCGTTCATCAGTGCGACGGTGGCGTCCAGCATCCGGTTGCTGAAGCCCCACTCGTTGTCGTACCAGCTGCTGACCTTGACCAGGCGTCCGGAAACCTTGGTCAGCGTGGCGTCGAACACGGACGAGTGCGCGTCGTGGTTGAAGTCGACCGACACCAGCGGCTCGTCGCAATAGGCCAGGATGCCTCGCAGCGGCCCTTGCGCCGCCGCCTTCATGATCCGGTTGACTTCCTCGACCGTGGTATCGCGCGCGGCGATGAAGGACAGATCGACGATCGACACGTTGATGGTCGGCACCCGGATCGCGTATCCATCCAGCCGCCCGGCCAGCTCCGGCATCACCAGGCCGACCGCCGCGGCCGCGCCGGTCTTGGTCGGGATCATCGACTGCGTGGCCGAGCGGGCGCGCCGCAGATCCTCGTGGTACACGTCGGTGAGCACCTGGTCGTTGGTGTACGAGTGGATCGTCGTCATCAGGCCGTTGACCAGCCCGATGGCCTGGTGCAGGGGCTTGACGAGCGCCGCCAGGCAATTGGTCGTGCAGGAGGCGTTGGAGACGACCGTGTGCTCCTTCCTGAGCACGTCGTCGTTCACGCCGATCACGATCGTGGCGTCGACGTCCTTGCCACCCGGCGCCGAGATGATCACCTTCTTCGCACCGGCCTTCAGATGCTGCCCGGCCTTCTCCTTGGTCGTGAACAGTCCCGTGCACTCGTGCACCAGGTCCACGCCCATCGCCGCCCAGGGCAGCTGCGAAGGCTCACGCGTGGCCAGCACCCGGATCCGGTCGCCATTGACCACCATCGCGTCACCGTCGACCTCGACGGTGCCGGCGAACCGCCCGTGCACCGTGTCGTGGCGCGTCAGGTGCGCGTTGATCCGGGCGTCGCCCAGGTCGTTGAGCGCGACGATCTCGATGTCGTGTTTCTTGCCACCCTCGTAGTGCGCCCGCAGCACATTGCGGCCGATCCGCCCATAACCGTTGATGGCGACTTTGATCGTCATTGACCTTTTCCCCCCTTCAGCAACGCCTTCACGATGGCCACCGCGTTGGCTGCGGTCAGCCCGAAGTGTTCATACACGGCCGGCGCCGGGGCCGATTCCCCGAAGCGGTTCACGCCCAGCACGGCGCCGGTGGCGCGCACGTACTTCCACCAGAAATCGGTCACGCCGGCCTCGATCGCCAGCCGCGGCACGCCTTCCGGCAGCACGCTCGATTTCCAGGCCACGCTCTGGCGATCGAACACGCTGGTCGAGGGCATCGACACCACCCGCACCGCGATGCCCTGCGCGGCCAGCTGCTCTGCGGCCTGCACCGCGATGGGCAGCTCCGAGCCGGTGGCGATCAGGACGGCCTTGGCCCGACTTGCGCCGCCGGGGGCCTCGCTGTAGACGTAGCCGCCGCGGCGAACCGCCCCCGCATCGGCCGATGGGCGCAGGAAGGCGACCGCCTGGCGCGACAGCAGCAGGCTCGTGGGGCCGTCGCGCCGCTCGATCGCAGCGCCCCAGGCCACCAGCGTCTCGACCGTGTCGGACGGACGCCACACGTCCATGTTCGGAATCAAGCGCAGGCTGGCAGCGTGCTCGACCGCCTGGTGGGTCGGACCGTCTTCGCCCAGTCCGATCGAGTCGTGCGTGAACACGAAAATGGCGCGGATCCTCATCAGAGCGGCCATTCGCAGCGCGTTGCGCGAGTAGTCGGAAAACGTCAGGAACGTCCCGCAAAACGGGATCAGGCCGCCGTGCAGCGCCATCCCGTTGACGATCGCGCTCATTCCGAATTCGCGCACGCCATAGTTGATGTGGCGGCCGGGCACGAACCCCGCGTCGGTGCGCAGCGGCACCGCGCGGCTCCAGCGCGTCAGGTTGCTGCCGGTCAGGTCGGCCGACCCGCCGATCAACTCCGGCACCGACTCGCCCAGCATCTCCAGCGCAAGTTGCGAGGCTTTGCGCGTCGCGACCGACTCGCGCTTGACCTGTGCAGCCTCGATCGCATCGTGCACCCCGCCGGCCAACCCGGGCGGCGGATCGCCGGCCGTGCGCCGCCGCAGTTCGGCCGCCTCGCGCGGAAAGGCGGCCGCGTACCGGTCGAGCAACTGCTGCCAAAGGCGTTCGCGCGCGGCCCCGGCCGGCCGCGCGTCCCAGGCCCGGTAGATCGGGTCCGGAACGTGAAACGGCGGGTGCGGCCAGCCGATGGCCTGGCGGGTGGCGGCGACCTCGGCTTCGCCAAGGGCCTCGCCGTGAGCCTTCTCGCTGCCGGCACGGGCGGGCGATCCTTTGCCGATCACCGTGCGCGCAATGATCAGCGCGGGCCGATCGGACCGCCTGGCCTGGCTGAGCGCGCTGTCGACCTTTGCTGTGTCGTGGCCGTCGATGGGCCCGATCACGTTCCAGTGGTACGCGCGGAACCGGGCCGCCGTGTCATCTGTAAACCAGTGGCGCACCTCGCCGTCGATCGAAATGCCGTTGTCGTCGTAGACCGCAATCAGCTTGGCCAGCTTCCAGGTTCCCGCGAGCGAGGCCGCTTCGTGCGAGATGCCCTCCATCAGGCAGCCGTCGCCGACGAACACGTAGGTGTGGTGGTCGACGATGTCGAAGCCGGGCCGATTGAACTCGGCCGCCAGCAGCCGCTCAGCCAGCGCCATGCCCACCGCGTTGGCCAGGCCCTGCCCCAGCGGGCCGGTCGTCGTCTCCACCCCGGGTGTCAGGGCCGCTTCGGGGTGGCCCGGTGTGCGGCTGTGCAGCTGGCGAAAGTTGGCGAGCTCGGCCATCGGCAGGTCGTAGCCGGTCAGGTGCAGCAGCGCGTACTGCAGCATCGAGCCGTGACCGTTGGACAGGATGAAGCGGTCCCGGCCGGGCCACTTCGGATTGGCCGGGTTGTGGCGCAGGTGCCGCGTCCACAGCGTGTAGGCGACTTCGGCCATCCCCATCGGCATGCCAGGGTGGCCCGAATTCGCCTTTTGCACCGCATCCATCGCCAGCGCGCGGATCGCGTTGCACATGTCGCGTTCGAGCGCGGCGGACGAGACGGCGGAAGAAGCGAGTTCGTTCATCGGCTTCGGCCCGGGAATGATCGGCGGGAAACATCCATTTTATCCGTGGGCCCGAGCGCTCAGAGCGCGCCGGATATCTTGCGAACGGGACCTGCGCCGCCCGCCGAGCCAAGCCTTTCATTTCTCACCGTTTTGCTCTAAGATTCGGCCCGAAGTTTCGGTTCGGACCAACACGGCAAGTAACGGGTCGCCCGGCAGCATCGGGCGGTTCTCCCCCGCCAGAGCCAATCGACGCAGTGCCCGGTGCACTGCACAGACCCGAGCGCCGCGCACCAGCGAGCGGGTCCCGAACCGATGGGTTGCGGTGTCACAACCGTAATTCAGGTCGATTGGGCGGACCTGCTGGGGGCTGAAGATGCAAGGCTTGCACCTGACCGGTGATCTTTTCAATTGCGGCTGTTCTGCCGCGTTCCTGACCGATCTCACCACGCTGGCTACGCTGTGCCGCGGATCGACCGTCGATTCGGGCCTGACCGTGGTCGACGAGAAGTTCCACGTCTTTCCCTCCGTCGACGGGCAGCCGGGCGGCATCACCGGCGCGCTGCTGCTGGCCGAGTCGCACCTGGCGGTGCACACGTGGCCCGAGCGATGCGGCGTCACGCTGGACGTGTACGTGTGCAACTTCACCAGCGACAACTGCGCCAAGGCGCAGCGCCTGTTCGACACGCTGGCGCTGGCGTTCCGGCCGACCCGCCAGAGCGTGAACCGGATCGAACGGGGCGATCTGACCGCGTCGATCCAGGCCACGGCGGCGGCAGCCGGCGCCGAGGCGCCGCAAACGGCGGTCTCCGACCGGATGATTTTCGACTGGCTCAACGCCAGCGCCGGCTACGGCTTCACCGCCCGTGCCAGGCTGCAGACGCTGCAGTCGCCCTACCAGCGCATCGAGGTGTACGACACGCCCCAGTTCGGGCGACTGTTCCGGCTGGACGGCCGGCTGATGACCTCGGAGGGCGAGGAATTCTTCTATCACGAGTGCATGACGCATCCGGCCATGCTGACGCACCCGGATCCGCGATCGGTGCTCGTGATCGGCGGCGGCGACGGCGGCTCCTCCGAGGAGATCCTGAAGCACCCGTCGGTGCGGCGGATCGTGATGGCCGAGCTCGACCAGGCGGTGATCGATATCTCGAAGCAGTACCTGGGTGCGATCCACCGCGGCGCTTTCGATGACCCGCGCCTGACGGTGCGGATCGGCGACGGCTTCGATTATGTCCGGTCGACCCCGGAGCGCTTCGACCTGATCGTGCTCGACCTGACCGATCCGGACACGCCGGCGTTTCACCTGTATTCGGAGCAGTTCTTCCGGATGTGCCGCGCGATCCTGAATCCGGGCGGGATGCTGACGCTGCATCTGGGCTCGCCGGTGTTCCAGCCGTCGACCGTGCGCAAGAATGCCGACAACCTGCGCAAGGTGTTCGCGCGGGTTTGCCCGATGACGCTGTATATCCCGCTGTACGGCTCGCTGTGGTGCCTGGCGGTGGCCAGCGACGGCCCCGATCCACGCACGGTCGGCGCCGAGCTGATCGCGGCGCGCATGCGCGAGCGGGGCCTGGCCGGCCTTCAGTATTACAACGCCGAGGTGCACGGGGCCTTGTTCGCGCTGCCGAACTTCGTGCGCGAGCAGACCCGCGGCGCCAGCGGCGCCTCCGAGCACCCACCGACCGCCCGGCTGGCTGCCTAGCCGGCCCGGCCCGGGCTGCGCGTGCCGGCGCCCCGGTTTTACGTCGAGCAACCGCTGTCAGCGGGCGCGCGCGTCACGTTGCCGGCTGGTGTCGGGCATCACGCACGCACCGTGTTGCGTCTGCGCGCCGGCGACCCGATCGTGCTGTTCAACGGCCGCGGCGGCGAGTATCGCGCGCGCCTGGCCCAAGCGCACGATGCGGCCGGCGGCCCGTTGCAAGCCGAGGTGGACGCGTTCGACCCGATCGAGCGCGAAGCCCGGCTGGCCATCACGCTGATCCAGGCGCTGACCACGTCGGAAAAGGTCGACTGGGTGATCGAAAAGGCCGTCGAGATCGGCGTGGCCCGCGTGATCGTGGCCCCGGCGGCGCGCAGCACGGCCCGCCTCGATGCGGCCCGCCGCGAGCGGCGCTTGCAGCACTGGCGCGAGCTGGCCATCGCCGCCTGCTGCCAGTGCGGGCGCAACCGGCTCGTTGACATCGAGGCGGCGAGCTCGCTGGCCGAGGCGCTGGAGCAGGCGCGCGAGGCGCATTTCAAGTGGATCCTGGACCCGGCCGCACCGCCCGGCCTGCCGCCGGCCGGGTCCGAACGGAGCAGCACCGCCCTGGCGATCGGACCGGAGGGCGGATTCGACCCGGAGGAGCTGCAGCTGGCCTCACGATCCGGATTCGTGCCGATCGCGCTGGGGCCACGGATCCTTCGGACCGAAACGGCGGGCCTGGCCGCGGCGGCGGCCTGGCTCGCGTTGAACGGTGAATTCAGTCAGGTGGAGAACGTTAGGTAGGTGGCCGATGCCAGACTGGAACAAGGATGGTCGGTCGACTGCTACCGCGTCCAAAGCGATTATTTGGACGGGTCCGCTCGGTGGAAAGCTCGCCGTTGCTCTGGTCCGGAGCAGACTCGGTGCCTGTCGCGCTGCTACGTTGCGACAAAGTGAAACGACGTGATCCCGACTCACAGGCTGTGACGGATTTCGCGCACGCCGCGGCCAAGCCTTCGGCGCAGCAGCACGCGCAGCGTCACGCCTTCGGAATAGCCGACCTCGGCGGCGATCTGGTCGACGCTGGCGTGGGTGGTCTTGAGCAGATGCACCGCGCGCTCTATCCGCAGGTCCTGGAAGTAGGCAAGCGGCGGTTTGCCCAGCACACTTTGCATGCGGCGCGCCAGGGTGCGCTTGCTGGTGGCCAGCGCCACCGCGGCCCGGTCGAGCGAGAAGCCTTCGGTCAGGCGTCCGCGCGCCCAGCGCTCGAACTGCCGCACCAGCGGATCGTCATGCGCAAGATGGTCGGGAATCGAGTAGACCGACTGCGAGGTGCGCGCATCCACCACCAGGTATTTCGCGGTCAGGTTGGCCAGCTCCGGGCTGGTGCGCCGGATCAGGGCCAGCGCGAGGTCGAGATGGCTCAGCGCCGCGCCGGCGGTGACCACCGCGTTGGACTGCACGACGATGCGCGACTCGTCCAGCCGCACTAGCGGATAGCGCTGTCGGAACAGCGGCGCCAGCCACCAGGTGGTGGTGGCCACCTCGCCGTCGAGCAGACCCGCCTCCGCCAGCACGAAGGTACCGACGCAGGCGGCGGCAGCCAGCGCGCCGCGCCCAGACCACTTGCACAGCACCGTGCCGGCATCGCGCACCTCGCTGGTGGCCAGCGCCTGCACGAGCGGCTCCGGCCTCAACTGGCTGATGGCAGGCATCACCACCACGTCCGGTGTCTGCGCGCGCGCCGCCGCGGTCACCGGCACGCTCAGGCCCCGCGCGGTGGTGACGGTCTTGCGCAGGCCCACCACCTTCACCCGGAAGCGCAGCGAGGAAATGCCGGTCCTCTCCGCCAGTGCGTTGGCGATGCCGAAGGCGTCGAGCACCGCGGCCAAGCCGGTGTCGAACACGCCGTTGAGAGCAAGGATGTGGATGCGCATGGCAGTTATGATATCAAAGTTGGCAATCTTGCCAATACAACAAACGCCGCTGCAGGCCTACTTTGCGCATCTGGATCCACCCCAACCGCCTTCACAGGAGGATTTCGACATGACCACATTGGTAAAGACCGCGAAGTACATTGCAATGGCTCTATCACTTCTGCTGGTTTCCGCAACGGCCACCGCAGACGACCCACCGGTCACGACGCAGATCGTCGATTTGGCGAACAAGCTGAACGGCGTGCATCCGGGTTTCCGCGCCTTCCACGCGAAAGGCGTTGTGGTGGAGGGCAAGTTCAAGGCCTCGCCCGATGCTGCCCGGCTCAGCCGCGCAAAGCTGTTCGACGGCAGCACTGTTCCGGTTACGGTGCGTTTCTCGGATGGCAATGGGATGCCGAATGTCCCGGACGGCTCGCCGGCTGCGAACCCCCATGGCATGGCCATCAAATACCATCTGCCCGGCGGAGCGGACACCGACATGGTGACCAACTCGTTGAAGTTCTTCCCGACGGGGACTGGAGAGGACTTTCGTGATCTGCTGGCGGCCATCATCGCGAGCCCGCCCGATGCCCCAAAGCCGACGAAACTGGAACAGTTCTTCGCCAGCCATCCGAATGCGCCGAAGGCGTTCGGCACGGCCGCCACGCCGGACAGCTACGCGGACGAGGAGTATCACGGCATCAATGCTTTCATCTTCGTCAGCAAGACCGGCCAAAGGCAGGCGGTGCGCTACCAGCTGGTGCCCGAGAAGCTGGTGCACCTTACGCCGGAAGAGGCTGCCAAGCAGTCACCCGACTTTCTGTCCGACGAACTGACCAGGCGGGTCGCGCGAAAGCCGGTGGTCTTTCACTTGAAGGCCCAATTGGCTGAGCCCGGCGATCAGACCAGGGATGGGAGCCAACCCTGGCCTGATGACCGCAAAGTCGTCGAGCTCGGCGTGCTGACGCTGAACAAGGTGGAGCCCGACAGCTTGGAGGCGGAGAAGAAGCTGCTGTTCATGCCCACGAGCCTCACCGACGGTATCGAGCTCTCCGACGATCCGCTGCCGAGCGTGCGCGCCGCCGCATATGGCGTCTCGTTCGCGAGGCGCAGCCAGCCGGGTTCAGCAAGTTCGGGCCCGGACAACATGAATGGCCACACGAGCAACGCTCCGAGGCAGGCGAGCACTGTTTCACCCTAGGCAGAGGCGCTCCAGCCTGCTGTTCGCACCCCGATTCACTTCAACTTGGAGTCAACATGATCAAGCATGCATTGTTTGTCCGTCTCGAAGCCAAACCCGGCAAGGAGAAGGAAGTCGCCCAGTTCCTGCAGGCCGGCCTCGGCCTGGCGCAGCAGGAAGGCACCACCCCGGTGTGGTTCGCCCTGCAACTCGGCGCGTCCACCTTCGGCATTTTCGATGCTTTCGCCGACGAAGCCGGCCGCCAGGCCCACCTCAACGGGCCGATCGCGCAGGCGCTGGGGGCGAACGCGTCCAAGCTGCTGGCGCAGGCGCCTTCGATCGAACCCATCGACGTGCTCGGCACCAAGCTGCCAGACTGAGGCCCGCACGACAGCCGCGATGAAGCAGGCGGTGAATCATCAGTAGGGATTGATGTCGCGGCAGCAGGCGGCCGGCCTGAACGGCCGGTCGCCTCTGCGGGCCCGTGGAACATCAAATTCAGAGTTTGAAATCCAAGACATAGGAGCTTCCATGAAGATCAGCAATACTGTCGCCCTGGTCACCGGTGCCAACCGCGGTATCGGTTTGGCGTTTACGCGCGAACTGTTGGCTCGCGGTGCTCGCAAGGTGTACGGCGGCGCCAGGGACCCCGCCGCGATCAAACACCCAGGTGTCCAGGCCATCCGGCTCGACGTCACCAAGCCCGACGAGATATTGTCAGCCGCGGCGCATGCCGCCGATGTAGCGCTCCTTATCAATAACGCAGGGGTGAGCCATCAGGGTGGGTTTCTTGCGCGCGACAGCGAAGAGGTCGCACGCCGGCAACTGGAGACCAACTTCTTTGGGATTTTACGCGTGAGCAAGGCTTTCGCACCGATCCTCTCCGCTAACGGCGGCGGCGCAGTTCTTAATGTTCTATCGATTGCCTCGTGGGTAAATGGCGGCTTACTCGCGGCGTATGCGGCCAGCAAGTCCGCTGCCTGGTCGCTGACAAACTCGCTGCGCTACGAATTGGCAGGGCAGAAGACACAGGTGCTGGCGCTACACATGGCCTTCGTCGATACAGACCTCGCGCGTGCAATAGACGCTCCAAAGACCAGTGCGGACGAAATAGTCAAGCGCGCACTCGATGCTCTGGAATCCGGCCTCGACGAGGTGCTTGCCGACGAGCGCACCAGGCTGACGAAGCAGGGGCTCACGGCGCCACGGCCGAGTTATTTGCCGCAAACAGCTTGAAGCACCCAGGACCTCGTACGCAGAAACGAATGCGTCCCTGAAACCGCAGCGCCTGCGTGCGTTATCGCACAGACGCCAGACCCAGGTCGCCGCTAACGTTGGATTGCGTGCTGACCGTCGCTAGGCGGACGGTGAAGGGTGATGGGCGGCCCGCTCCTTCTCTTTGGAGTGAAAAGCTGGAGCACCGAACATGAGCACGCGTGAAATCATCGCCCTGGCGCGCCGCATGGTACGCGAGCTTCGGGACGGACCGGCACGGGCCGCGCACTACTTGCGCTCGCTTGGCTGGCCGGTCGATCGGGCAGTTGCAACGCTTGCTGCTGGAAGAGCTTAGACCGACGTCGAGAACTTCTCGGGAAGCAGCCGCCCGTACTCCTTCTTGACCACGGCATAGCACTCGCAAGAGCGCCGTCGCGCGCGTTCAGAGCACCACCACCCGCGACGTCTGGCTCGGGCTGGATTCGCGCCGTTCGGTGAGGAAGCTCATCACCTCGTCGCGGCGCGCCATCGCATCCCGAAAGCCCATGTCGATCAGGGCGTGGGTATAGGGCGCCTCGAACAGCAGGTAGCTCGCCAGGCCCGAGCCGCCGCCTCGGTGGGCGCCGAGCACCTCGAGCAGCGCCCGCACCGGAATCGGCAGCGCGGCCAGGTATTGCGAGGCCACGCCATCGAGGCGCTCGCTGGGCGAGATCACCAGCGTTTCGACGACCCGCAACCCGAGTGCGCGGCGCTCGTGCGGCGACAGCGCGGCCGTGATCTGGTTGACCTTCTCCAGGCGCTCGATATCGGAAGCGAGCGAGTCCAGGAAGATGCTCGACATCGCGTGGCCGGCCATCTGCGCCAGCGTCGGATATGCAGCCCCATCCACGCCGGGCAGCAGCCCCGGGTGACCGATCTGACCGACCCCCACGACCAGCACGCGCTCTGCGCCCAGGTGGATGGCCGGACTGATCGGGCTGAGCTGCCGCATCGAGCCGTCACCGAAGTGCTCCACGCCGCCGGCCCCGGCTTCGGCCAGGTCGAGCGCCACGGCCGGGAAGATGAACGGAATCGCGCTGGAAGCCAGCAGGTGCTCGATGTGGATCGAGCAGCGCACATACAGGCGCTGCATCTTGTTCGGAATCTGGTAATCGTTGAGCGCCTGGTAGAACGTCACATGCCGGCCCGAGCTGTAGCTGGATGCCCCGACCGCCAGGGCCCGCAGGTGTCCGTGCTCGAGGCCGCGCTGCAGCCGGTCCAGCTCGATCATCCGCATCAGCAGTGCGCGCAGCGGCGAGTTGTCGAGCAGCGAGCGGGGGCGCACCCGCAGCGAGCGGCGCACCAGCCAGCCGACCGACATCAACGTGAGCCAGCGCGCCCCCGTGCGGATCACGCCGATCAGGTCCGATCGATAGACCTGCTCGGCGCGGAAGTTCTCCCACACGTGCACCATCTGGGCGACCGCTTCCTGGAAGTTGTCGGCCCGGCAGGCGAGTGCCGTGGCGTTGATGGCGCCCGCCGAGGTGCCCACCAGGATCGGGAACGGGTTGTGTCCCTGGGCGATGCTGGGGTCCAGTCCGCGGCGGGCATCGCGCAGCAGCGCAGCCACGGCCTTGAGCACGCCGACCTGGTAGGCGGCCCGCGCGCCGCCGCCCGTCAGGATCAGCGCCGCCGGCGATGTGCGCAGCCGGACTCTATCTTGAAGGCCTGACATAAAGGCGGGGCGTCGGTTGCCGTGGGCGACCGATGGCGCCTATCCCGCCTCGCCTTTCAAGTTGTCTGCGGCCTGCGCCTGGAGCACCACCAGCGCCGTCATGTTGACGATCCGGCGCACCGTCGACGATGGCGTCAACACGTGAACCGGTCGCGCGCATCCGAGCAGGATCGGGCCGACCGCGACGTTGTTGCCCGAGATCGTCTTCAGCAGGTTGTAGGCGATGTTGGCCGCATCCAGACCGGGGCACACCAGCAGGTTGGCATTGCCGCTCAGCGTCGAAAACGGCATCAGCGACTCGCGGATCGACGCATCGACGGCGCAGTCGGCGTGCATCTCGCCGTCGATCTGGAACTGCGGATTGCGGGCCCGCACCAGCGCGAGGGCTTCGCGCATCTTCAGCGCGCTGGCGGCGTCGCTGGTTCCGAAGTTCGAGTGCGATATCAGCGCCGCCCGCGGCGAAATGCCGAGGCGCTGCAGCTGCTCGGCCGCCATCAGCGTGATCTCGGCGACCTGCTCGGCGGTCGGGTCCAGGTTCACGTGGGTGTCGGCCAGCGCGATCAGGCGGCCCGGCAGCATCAGGATGTTCATCGCCGCGTAGATCTGCGCGCCCGGCCGGCGGCCGATCACCAGATCGATGTAATTCAGGTGCAGCCCACCGGTGCCGAAGGTGCCGCAGATCATGCCCTCGGCGTCGCCCTTGTGCACCAGCATCGATCCGATCAGCGTGTGCCGGCGCCTCATCTCGACGCGCGCGTAGTGCTCGGTGATGCCGCGGCGCGCCGCCAGCCGGTGATAGGTCTGCCAGTAGTCGCGGTAGCGCGGGTCGAACTCCGGATTGACGATGTCGAAATCGGCGTTCGCGCGGATCCGCAGTCCGAATCGTTCCAGGCGCCGCTCGATCACTGGAGGCCGCCCGACCAGGATCGGGCGCGCAATGGCCTCGTCGACCACGACCTGGGCGGCGCGCATCACGCGCTCCTCTTCGCCCTCGGCGAACACGACCCGGGTCGTGCGCCCGGCGCACTGCGCCTTCTTGGCCGAGGCGAAGATCGGCTTCATGAAGGTGCCCGAGTGATACACGAACTGCTGCAACTGGTCCCGGTAAGCGTCCGGATCGACCAGCGGACGCGTCGCCACGCCGCTTTGCATGGCGGCCTGGGCCACCGCCGGCGCGATCCGCAGCATCAGGCGAGGATCGAACGGCCGCGGAATCAGGTACTCGGGGCCGAACACGGGCTGCGTGCTGCCGTAAGCGCTGGCGGCCACGTCGCTGCCCTCCTCGCGCGCGAGCCGGGCGATCGCGTGGACCGCCGCCACTTCCATCTCGCGCGTGATGGTGGTAGCGCCCACGTCGAGCGCTCCGCGGAAGATGAAGGGAAAGCACAGTACGTTGTTGACCTGGTTCGGATAGTCCGAGCGGCCGGTCGCGATCACGGCGTCGCTGCGCACCGAGCGCACTTCCTCCGGCAGGATTTCCGGCGTCGGGTTGGCCAGCGCGAACACGAGCGGGCGCGGCGCCATCTGCGCGACCTGCTGGGGCGAGAGCACGCGCCCGGCCGACAGGCCCAGGAAGATATCGGCGCCGGCGATCACATCGGACAGCGTGCGCGCCGAGGTGCGCTGCGCGTAGCGCGCCTTTTCCGCATCCATCAGCACGGTGCGCCCCTCGTACACGATGCCCTCGATGTCGGCCACGAAGATGTTCGAGCGCGGCAGGCCCAGCTCGACCAGCAGGTCCAGACAGGCCAGGGCGGCAGCGCCGGCGCCGCTGCACACCAGCCTGGCTGCGGCCAGCTGCTTGTCCACCACCTTCAGTCCGTTCAGCACCGCCGCGCCCACGATGATCGCGGTGCCGTGCTGATCGTCGTGGAACACCGGGATCTTCATGCGCTCGCGCAGGCGCCGCTCGACGATGAAGCACTCGGGCGCCTTGATGTCCTCCAGGTTGATGCCGCCGAAAGTCGGCTCCAGCGCTGCGATGATCTCGACCAGCCGGTCCGGATCGCGTTCGGACACCTCCAGATCGAACACGTCGATGCCCGCGAACTTCTTGAACAGCACCGCCTTGCCTTCCATCACCGGCTTGGCCGCCAGCGGTCCGATCGGCCCCAGGCCGAGCACCGCGGTGCCGTTGGTGATCACACCGACCAGGTTCGCGCGCGCGGTAAAGCGCGCCGCCGCCGCCGGCTCGGCCACGATCGCTTCGCATGCAGCGGCCACCCCGGGCGTGTACGCCAGTGCCAGATCGCGCTGATTGGTCAGCTGCTTGGTGGGCTCAACCGAGATCTTTCCCGGCTTCGGGAACTCGTGATAATCCAGGGCCGACTTGCTCAGATCCGTTTCTCGCTGATCCGACATCGAAGACCTCTCGCGCGCAGGTGGGCATTATCGAATAGGAACGCGCGATGCCTTGCGGCCGCTTCGAGCCCGCCCAAACGCGCCGGAAAAGGCGCTGCAGCCGGCGCTTACTTGCCCACCTTCAGAGTAGCCCGGTGCGGGCTCCTACCCCATGGGCACGGGAGACCCACACAATTTGGCCCTATTGTTCATGCAGAAAGTGCGTGTTTGTCCAAGACGCACCTTGACTTTGCAGATGACGTGAGTAGAATTTCAGTAAGCTCTCTTAAGCCTGTCACAAAGGCCTGAGCGCGATAAGCCCCAACTCGGTGCCTCTCCTCCCTCCCTCCTCAGCCGAATTTGGGCGCGCTCGGTCGACAGGCTTTTTTTTGCCCACTCAAAATGTAAAAGTGTGCGCCCACACTGTGTTCTAGACGAGTGAAACAGCGCAACCGCCCCGCAGCGCGGGGGCGGAGAAGGCAGGCTGGGTCTAGGAGGAAGAAGCGGTCGTGCTGGGCGGCGTTTCGGTCGGCGGCGGTACAGCCGGGGCCGCGCTGCCGACGGTCCTCACATCGGAACGCATCCCGGCGCTCAGGGCTGCCCCGACGTTGCCGGCGGCCGCCAGTTTCAGCCGACCCATCTCGGACAGCACGCGCGCCGCGTAGCCGCCGTCGTCGGCCAGGTTGCCAGCGCCGACGTACAGTTGCAGCCCGCGCTCGAGGGAACCACCGCGACGGATGGCATCACTAAGAATGGCCGATCCCATCCGGATGTTGGCCACCGGTTCGAGCGCGCTGACCGGGTCCCCATCCAGCCCGAAGCGGGACGAGTGCACGCTGGCCATCACCTGCATCAGGCCCACCGCGCCCACGGGGCTTTCGGCGAACGGATTCATGCTCGATTCGACCGCCATCACGGACAGGATCAGCAGCGGATCGAGCTGCAGCTCGCGTCCCGCATCGCGCGCCGCCCGCACCAGCGGCCGCACTGCGCTGTCGGCCACGTGATAGCGGCGCGAAAGATACTGGGCTACGGACGCCTCCGTGGGGTCCAAGCGGACCCAGCGCGCCGGCGCGGGGGCGCCTTCACGCGGGGTGGCGGCCGAAGCGCTGTCGTCCTGGGACTGGGTCTGAGCGGACGAGTCGGACGCGAACCAGCCCCGGGCCGCCTGCACAGTGGACTCCCGCACGCTGGGCATCGTCACGATCGCCATGCCGGCCACGACCGTCAGCGTGCCCACAGCTTCGGACAATCGCCGTAACATCGCCAAGCCGTTACCGGCCAGATCTGTTGCAGCTTCCACCCAATCGATGCCTTGGCGGATCCTGCTGCCTCTGGAGCTATGCATGACACCTCCCGCGGCAGTCCAGACACCCCAATCCTTCGATAAAAGCGGGCGCTGGCTGACATCCGACGTTTCGAGCCGATCCGACCATGGGCGGATCGGCTCCCGAAATAGTCCCGGCCTTCATGCGCTGCCGGTTAAGCCTGCTGCAATCGGCCCGGAAGGAGCCGAGGCCCATCACATCCCGGGCGGTCGCCCGGTGCAGTCGACTCCTCTTGGGGTCAGACGTCACCCCGGGACCAGACCCGACACTAGCAAATCTACGGGTCGATTTTATCGTTTAACAAGGATCCGTCAATCGAAACACCCATCGTGCAGTGCAAGAAGTAATGCGGGGAAATCCTCCATTAAGGACGATTCTTCTCGCACCGGCTCCGCCATGTCATCGACAATCAGCATATAATCAACATATTACCACATGTCACTGAACGAGAATCTTGACGCCCGCGCCGGCCCGATCCGGTTGCTGCACCACAACAACCCACCGAGACTACGGTGATCCCGTACAGCGATTTGAGGGATTTCCTCCATGGGCTCGAGCGGGGGGGCCAGCTGGTCCGGATCCGGCGCCCGGTGTCGGCGCGGCTGGAAATTACCGAAATCAGCCGCCGGGTCCTGGCCCGGTCGGGTCCGGCCCTGCTGTTCGAGCAAACCGGTGACAGCCCGATCCCGGTACTGACCAATCTGTTCGGTACCGCCCAGCGAATCACGCTGGCCATGGGAGGCGACCGCCCGGACCGGCTGCGGGAGGTGGGCGAGCTGCTGGCTGCACTGAAGGAGCCGGAGGCGCCCAGCGGGCTGCGCGACGCGCTGGGCAAGGTCGCATTGCTGAAGGCGGCGCTGTGGGACATGGCGCCGCGCACGGTGCGCGGCGCCGCCTGCCACCAGGTCGTCTGGGAAGGCGCCGACGTCGACCTGGGGCGGCTGCCGGTGCAGACCTGCTGGCCGCAGGATGCCGCGCCGCTGATCACCTGGGGCATCGTCGTGACGCGCGGTCCGCACCGCCGGCGCCAGAACCTGGGGATCTACCGCCAGCAGGTGCTCGGGCCGAACAAGGTGGCGATGCGCTGGCTGGAGCACCGGGGCGGAGCGCTCGACTTCCGGGATCACCGCCTGGCGCGGCCCGGTGAGCCCTTCCCCATCGCGGTGGCGCTTGGCGCCGACCCGGCCACGGTGCTGGGTGCGGTCACCCCCGTTCCGGACCAGTTGTCCGAGTACCAGTTCGCGGGCCTCTTGCGCGGCTCGCGCACCGAGATCACCGACTGCATCGGCAATGGGCTGCAGGTGCCCGCTTCGGCCGAGATCGTGCTGGAGGGCGCGATCCTGCCGGATCCGTCCAACCGCGACGGGCGCCTGAGCGCCGCCAACGCGGGCTACGAGACGGCGCTGGAGGGGCCGTTCGGCGATCACACCGGCTATTACAACGACGTGGAGCGCTTCCCGGTGTTCACGATCGAGCGGATCACCATGCGGCGCGACCCCATTTACCACTCCACCTACACCGGGCGGCCGCCCGACGAACCGGCCATCCTGGGCGTGGCGCTGAACGAGGTGTTCCTGCCGATCCTGCGCCGGACCTTCCCGGAGATCGCGGACTTCTACCTGCCCCCCGAGGGATGCAGTTACCGGATCGCGGTCATCACGATGCGCAAGCAGTATGCTGGGCATGCCCGGCGTGTGATGTTCGGCGTCTGGAGCTTCCTGCGCCAGTTCATGTATACGAAGATGCTGATCGTGACCGACGACGACATCGACGCGCGCAACTGGAGCGAGGTGATCTGGGCCATCACGACCCGGGTCGATCCGGCGCGCGACACCGTGATCGTGGAGAACACGCCGATCGACTACCTGGACTTTGCCAGTCCCAGGGCCGGGCTGGGCAGCAAGATGGGCATCGATGCCACCCGCAAGATCGGCGGCGAGACCGACCGCACCTGGGGCCGCCCGATCGAAATGGACCCGCACGTGGTCGCCCGGGTCGACGCCATCTGGCAGGAGCTCGGCCTGTCGTGACGATCGAGCGCAAGCCGATCCGGCGCGGCGGCATCCGCTCGGCCGGCTACGATGCCGCCGCGCGGATACTGGAGATCGAATTCGACAGCGGCTCGGTGCTGCAGCACAGCGGGGTCGGCGCCGAAATCGCGCGGCGCTTTCTGACCAGCGCGGCCCCCGTCAGCTACTACAAGGACAACATCGAGGAGGAGTTCATGGTTCGTCGAATCCGCTAGACCCTCACTGGCGGATCGCCTCCACTTCGATCATCAGCCGCACCTCGTCTCCGACCGGAAACGGCCCCCCGAAGCTCACGCCCCAGTCGGAGCGGTTGATCGTGGCCGAAAAGTCCCCGCCGCACACTTCGCGCTTCAACATCGGATTCTGGTAGCAGTTGAAGGCCGTGCCCTTCAACGTGACCGGCCGGGTCTTGCCCTTCAGGGTCAGCTGTCCCTTGACCTGGGACACATCGTTGCCGTCGAAGCGGAATTCGTCGGCAACGAATTTGGCGGTCGGATACTTTTCCACGTCGAAGAAATCGGCCTCCTGCAGATGGTGATTCAGATGATCGACGCCCGTATCCACCGAGGCCAGATCGATCGTCAGCTCCAGCTTGCCGGTCCTGGCGGCCCGATCGATCGTGACCGTGCCCTCCTTCTTGTCGAACCGTCCGCGATAGGTCGAGGTGCCGAAGTGCCTGACCTCCCACGTGGTCCAGGTGTGGGTCGGGTCGAAGTTGTAGGTGACCGGCTCGGCCCGGACCCCGGTGCCGGCGCCGGCCAGCAGCACGAGCACGACTTGAGCAACACGACGCATGGGTGAGACTCCTTATCAGCGATTCAGCAAAACCTTGCGATCGGCGCCGCGCCACCACATCCGCCGCAGCAGCCTGTCCTTGTCGATCAGATGGTGTTTGAGCGCGGCCGCCACATGCAGACCGACCAGGGTCGCCAGCGTCCACGCCAGCGTCGCGTGCACCTGGATCAGGAGCTCGGCCAGTGCCTTGTTCTTGGGCGCCAGATCGGGCAGACGGATCAGCCCGAGGTAGACCACATGAAAGCCCAGCGCCGAGCTGTAGGCCCAGCCGGCCAGCGGAACCAGAAAGAAGAACAGGTACAGCCCGCGGTGCACGGTGTGCGAGGCCACGCGCTGCCAGGGCCGCATCGATGCCGGCAGCGCGGGCGGGCGGTGCAGGAGGCGCCACAGCAGGCGGACCGCGGAAAGGGTCAGGATCGTGATCCCGATCCACTTGTGATAGTTGATCCAGCGCACCCGGGTCGGCGAGACCGGTGCATCGGACTGCTGCAGGCCGATGATGAAACCGGCCACGATGGCGGCCGCCAGCAACCAGTGCAGGGCGATCGCCACGCGGGTGTAGCGTTCCGGTGCGGGGGATGTCACGGTCGACGGCATGTTCCTCGGGGCAGCTGGCAGTGCACGGCTCGAGCCGTCGACATCTGGCCGGCGCCGCTGCGCCAGCGCTGCGGCGCACGCAGTATATGCGGGCCCATCAGCGGTTCCTTTCCGACCTGCGCAACGGTCCATCCAGCCGCGCGCAACGCTGGTTCACTGGACGAGCCGGCGCGGACGACCCGGCGCACCGCCCCGCCGGTCACGGAATCTGCGCCGCCGGCAGGTTGTGCAGGATCGAGTCGGTGCGCTGGGCCAGAAATGGGGCATCGCGGTGGTGGTCGAACAGTCTGGGAGCCGGCAGCATCGCTGCCATGCGGGCGGCCTGCTCGGGCGACAACGAGGCCGCGTCGACCCCGAAGTAGTGCCGGGCCGCGGCCTGCGCGCCGAACACGCCGTCGCCCCACTCGGCCACGTTCAGATAAACCTCCAGGATGCGCCGTTTATTCCAGGACGCCTCCACCATCCAGGTGATCAGCAGTTCCTGGGCCTTGCGCAGGTAGCTGCGCTGGGCCGACAGGAACAGGTTCTTGGCCACCTGCTGCGAGATCGTCGATCCTCCGTGCGTGGTGCGGCCCCGCCGGCGGTTGTCCTGGTAGGCCTTTTCCATCGCCTCCCAGTCCACGCCGTCGTGCTCCAGGAAGCGCGCATCCTCGGCCGCGACCACCGCGCGTTTCAGGTTGCCGGAGATTCTTCCGTATGCGACCCACTGCTGATCGAGGCGACCGGGCGAATGGCGGGCGGCCAGCCGGACCTGCGCATGGCGCATGAACGCGGTGAGCGCCGGGTTGTGCCATCTCCAGTAGACGATGCAGCCGAGGTACCACGCCTGCACCGACGCCAGCACGATCAGCGCCAGCAGCAGCGCCCGCCCGAGCCAGCGCACCGCCCCGGCCTGGTTCACCTGGTGGTGCTGGCGCGCGACTGATCCAGGCTGCGGCGAAGCTCGCGGTACACCGGAGCCGTATCCGGCCGCACGCCGCGCCAGAACAGGAACGACTCGGCGGCCTGCTCGATCAGCATGCCGAGCCCATCGGCCACCGCGCGGGCGCCGCCGCGCTCGGCCAGCCGCATGAAAGCGGTCGGCTCCGGCGCATAGACCAGATCGTAGGCGAGCGTGCAGTCGTCGAACGTATCCGGATCGATCGCCGGGGCATCCTGGTTCAGGCTGCTGGAGGTCCCGTTCACGATCAGGTCGAAGTGTTCGGCCGGGATCTCGTCCAGCCGGATCGCCTCTACCCCGAACTCATCGGCCAGCTCCTGGGCCCGCCCGTGGGTGCGGTTGGCGACCGCGATCCACTTGGGCTTTTCCTCCAGCAGCGAGGCGATCAGCCCGCGCACGCCCCCGCCCGCGCCAAGCACCAGGATGGCCGCATTGGGCACCTTGAAAGCCAGGCGGTGGGCGATGTCGCGCACGAAACCGACCCCATCGGTGTTGTCGCCGTAAATCGTGTCCTCGTCGAACTTGAGCGTGTTCACCGCTCCGGCCAGCCGCGCCCGGGCCGTCAGCGTATCGGCCAGCTTGGAGGCGTCGAGCTTGAACGGAATCGTCACGTTCAGCCCCAGGTAGCCCGAATCGCGCAGGCCGAGGGCGAACTCCTCGAAGCCGTCCAGGGGCCCCTCGAGCCGCTCGTAGCTGATCGGCTGGCGGGTGGCCTGAGCGAACAGGCGGTGAATCTCCGGCGACCGGCTGTGCGCGATCGGATTTCCGACCACCGCGTAGCGGTCGACCGTACCCATCGGCTAGTGTCTCCCGGCGGTCACTTCGCCGACCGCACGCGTGCCGAACTGATCGTTGGTGAACATCCAGGTGCGCGTGATCTCGAGCAGATCCGTATCGTGCGCGATTTCGGGCGGAAACGGCGGATACGGCGCCGCAAGCTTAACAATTCGGCGCGCCGCCCGGTCCAGGATGGGCGAGCCGGACGAACGTTCGATCACCGCGTCCATCAGCGTGCCGTTGCGATCAATCACGACCGTCATCTGCAGCGTGCCGTAGATGCGCCCGCGCGCCTCGCTCGGGTAGTTCTCGTTGCCGACCTTCTCGACCCGGGCCCGCCAGTCCTCGAAATAGCGCGCATAGCGGTACTCCGACGTGCTGGGCATGAAATGGTGGCGGCGCGGCCGCTGCTGGTAGTCGGAGATCTCCTTGGAGATTTCCGCCTGCATCCGCGACAGCTGCTGGCGGTATTGCTCGGGATGCTCGGAGCCGGCGGTGCTTTGCTTGCCGGGGTCGACCACGTAGGAGGTCGTGTTCAGCTTGTGCACCATCGCCAGCAGCTGGCGCTGCTCCTGCTCCAGGCGCTCGACCCTCTGACGCTCGACCTCGATCGTCTGGCCGTCGTGCTCGACCGCCATGTTGGGCAGGGGCGACGAACGCCGCCCTTCGTCCTGGCTGCCACCGCCTTCCAGGTTGGCCTGCGCCAGCGCCTGCGGCTTGGACGGGCTGGCGGCGCTCTTGGCGTTGACCAGCACGATGTCCAGCGTCGGGTCCGACTGGTGTATCCGCAACAGCTCCGGATCGACGAAGCGCACCGCCAGAATCAGCGCGTGCATTCCCGCCGAGGCCATCAACGCCGCCATCAGCACGCGGTCGCTGAACCAGGAGTCGATCAACTGCATGAGCCTGCCCCTTCGATCGTTCCGAAAGTCTGCACCGTTTTTCATGCCCCCGCCGGATCGGCGCCGTTTGGACGATCCGGCGTCACCTCGGCGGCTTCGGCCGCCTGGGCGAATCGCGCCGGATCGAGGGCGGCCTCCTCCTCGTCGAGCCCCTGCTCGTTCAGATCGTCCAGCACCCGGTGCAGCCGTGCGTCCAGCGACAGATCCAGCAGGTCGTGCCCGAGCAGCTCCAGCTCGACGCACCGGCCGCGCGGCAGCGGCGGCACGCCCGGCACGCGCGCGACCAGCGGCAGTCCATCCAGCCTGAGCAGGTCGCCCCGCAGCACCGTGGCGCGGCAGCGGCGCACTTCGTTCTGCTGCAGCCAGCGCAGGCACCAGTAGCGCTCGATGGCCTGCTGGAACTCCTCGTAGCCGCCATAGGCGGCATCGAAAGCGGAAACGACGGCGAACAGGTCAGCGTCGTTGCGGCCATAGGCAGGGTCCTGGCTGCGCACCGCGCTCAGCAGCTGGCGCTGATTGGCCAGATCGACGTAGCGCCGCAGCGGTGATGTGCTCCATGCATAGTGCGCGACCCCCAGCCCGTCGTGCGGCGCGGGCGCGGTCGACATCTTCACACGCCCGGCGCTCTGCGATCGGTACACCGCCGCCAGACCCCGCTCGGCCAGCCAGCCGCCCCAGTGCGAGTTGGCGCAGATCATCAATTCGGACACGATGCGGTCCAGCGGTGCATCCCGCAATCGCGGTCGGATGATCACCCGTGCCTGCTCGCCGTCGCCCTGCAGCTCGAAGCTGTAGTCGACGCGCCCGCCCGCGGCCGGCCGGCCGCGGCCGGCTTCCCGCCGCTGCTGCAGCGCGCTCGCCAGCCGCCACAGCGTGGCCAGCTGCGCGCCGAACGGCAATCCGGGAGCGCCCTGCGTCAGCGCCGCCTCGGTGGCGATCGCCGCCAGATCGTCATGGCGAAGATTGGCCGCGATCGTGACGCGCTCCAGCGCGGTGACGGTCGATTCGATGCTCATCCGGTCCGGGTCGACCTGCAGGTAGAGTGACAGGGCCGGAACGGTGCGGCCCTGATCGAGGGAGAACGCCTCGATCCAGGCCGCCGGCAGCATCGTGATCTTCAGTCCAGGAGCGTAGACGGTCGACATGCGCGAGCGGGCCAGTGCATCGAGCGGATCGTCGCGCGCGATCGCCACGGCCGGCGCCGCGATGTGAATCCCGACCCGGATGCGCCCACCCGTGTCCGGGGCCACGGAGAAGGCGTCGTCGATCTCGGTGGTCGAGCTGTCGTCGATCGAGAAAGCCGCCACCGGGGCCAGCGCCAGCGAGGCGTCGTGCGGGGGCGGCAGCCCCGGGGACGGAGCGAAGCCGGTGCCCTGCGGGAACCAGCGTGTCAGGAAGCTTTCCAGGTGCCAGGCGTACGGGGACGCGATGGCGCCGCGCGCCAGCAGCAGCCGCAGCGCGGTCGTTTTCAGTTCGCGGGCGGCCTGCTCGACGGCCTTGTAGTGGAGCGAGTTCTTGTCGGGTCGAAGCAGCAGTGCGGCGCCCTGCGCGCGGATCGGATCGGGCAGAGCACCGGCCAGCAGGTCGGCAACGAAACGGGCACGCTGCTCGTCCTGCTCGCGCCGCCGGGCCACGGTCGCCAGCGCAGCGCGCAGAACGTCGGGCGCGGCCGGGCGGAAACGGCCCTTGCCCTTGCGATGAAAATAGACCGGTGCCGAATGCAGCCGCAGCAGGATGGCCGCCGCCTCGACCGCGGCCGGCTCGTGCCCGAAGTATTCGCGGGCCAGCTCTTCGAAGCCGAATTCCTGCTGCGGCGCGCACTGCCACAGAAAATCCAGCTCGACCGCGTCCGCCTCGCGACGGGCCTGCTCAAGCAGCTGCGCGCCGGCCGGGCGCTCGAAACGCAGCAGCACGTGGCCGGACTTGATCTTGACACGCCGCCCGCCGGGCAGCTCGACCTGAAACGACGCCTCCGTCGACGACAGCACGGAGCCCACTTTCAGATCACCTTCGTCCTCGAATAACAGTTGCATCGGTGCGGCGGCTCAGACCGTCAACCCCCCGGCCACCTCGATCACGGCGCCGTTGATGTAGCTCGCCTCGTCGGAGGCCAGGAAGGCGTACACATTGGCCACCTCCTCGGGGCGGCCCAGCCGCTTCAGCGGGACCCGTTCGGTCAGCTGGGCCAGCACGCGCTGCGGAATCGATTCCAGGATGTGGGTGGCGATGAAACCGGGGCAGACCGCGTTGCACCGGATTCCCTTCGGGCCGAGCTCGCGGGCCCAGGTCTTCACGAACCCGATCACGCCGAACTTGCTGGCGGCGTAGTTGGTCTGTCCGAAGTTGCCGTAGATGCCCACCACGCTGGAGGCGTTCAGGATCACGCCGGAGCCCTGCTCGAGCATCGCCGCCAGCACCGCCTTGCAGCTGTTGTAGGTACCCTTCAGGTTCACGTCGATGACCCGGTCGAACTGCTCCTCGGTCATGTTCTGGATGCGCGCGTCCTGCGTGATGCCGGCATTGTTCACCAGGATGTCGATGCGCCCGAAGCGGCCGCGCAGCCGGCCCACCATCTCGTCGAGCTGGTCGCGCCGCGTCACGTCGACCGCGAAGGACTCGATGATCTCGCCGTTGACCTTCAGGCTGGCGCGCGCCGATTGCAGCGCCTCGGCCGACAGGTCCACCAGCGCGACCGCGGCGCCTTCATCGAGGAATTTGCGGGCCGTCGCATAACCGATGCCCTGCGCCGCACCGGTGATGACGGCCACCTTGTCCTTCAGCTTCATCGCTTCGCCTTGTCAGTCCAATCCATCGCAAAAATCCAGCACCTGGTCCAGGTAGCGGTCGAAATCCGACAGGGCGTGATCCGAGCCCTCGATCACCCGCTGTCGGCAGCCGGCGTACTTGGTCACCATCGCGGTCCAGTCCAGCACCTCATCGCCCGTGGCAGCCACCAGCAGGTAGCGCTGCGGGCGCGTGATCCGGACCGTATCAACCGCCTGCAGCTCGGCCAGATGATCCACCGTCAGCTCGATCGTTTGATCCGAAAAAAACACGGGATGGCGGCCCAGTTGCGGTGCCAGATCCCGGGCCGGGGCCACCGCGGGATTGAGCAGCACCGCCCGGCAGCCGAGCTGCTCGGCCACCCAGGTGGCGTAGTAGCCCCCGAGCGAGCTTCCGATCAGCGCCAGCCGTGCCGGATCCTCGAGCGATGCCGCCGCCAGCGCCACGTTGGCGGCCGCGCGCGGCGAGGCCGGCAGCTGCGGGCACACGAAGTCGCCGGCGCGCCCACGCGCCACCAGGGCGGCGCGGATCTGCTCCGCCTTCCTGGAGCGGGGCGATGAACGAAAGCCGTGCAGGTACAGGATCATCCCGATCCGCGGCGGTCGACCGCGGGCGACCGCTCGCGCCGGGCCAGTTCGGCCAGGATCCGCGATGGCATGCCGCCAAAGCCGCCGTTGCTCATCACGACCACGTGATCGCCGGTGCGGGCCGCCTGCGCCACCTGCGCGGCCAACGAGTCCAGATCCTCCGCCACGGTGGCGCCGTTGAGCGCCGCCAGCGCCTCGGCGGCATCCCAGGCCACCGCGTGACGCCCCTGGCGCGGCGCGTAGCAGAACACGCTGTCGGCCAGCTGCAGGCTGTCGAGCAGCGCCTGCCGCATCGAGCCCAGCCGCATCGTGTTCGAGCGCGGTTCGAACACCGCCAGCAGCCGCGGCGCGCCGGCCAGGCGTCGCCGCAGCGCCTGCAGCGTGGCCGCAATCGCGCTCGGGTGGTGCGCGAAATCGTCGTACACGGTCACGCCGAAGGCCGTGCCGGCGACCTCGAGCCGCCGCCGCACGCCGGAGAAGGTCTGCAGCGCCTCGATCGCCACGGCCGGCGCCACCGCCGCGGCCGAGGCGGCCGCCAGTGCCGCCAGCGCGTTGCTGCGGTTGTGCCCGCCGGCCAGGGCCAGCCGCGCCCGGCCGTAGGCGGTCGCTTCCAGGTGCACGTCAAACTCGTGCTGGCCCGCTTCCTCGACCGCCGTTGCGTGCCAGCCGTCGGCCACGTCGAACCGCTCCACCGGGGTCCAGCATCCCCGCTGCAGCACGCGCGCCAGCGCCGGGTCGGAGCCGTTGACGATCAGGCGGCCGCCGGCCCGAATGCATCGGATCAGGTGATGGAACTGCGTCTCGATGGCGGCCAGGTCGGGGAAGATGTCGGCGTGATCGAACTCGAGGTTGTTCAGCACCGCGATGCGCGGGAAGTAGTGGACGAACTTGCTGCGCTTGTCGAAAAACGCCGTGTCGTACTCGTCGGCCTCGATCACGAAAGCGCGACCGGCGCCGATGCGCGCCGAGGTGCCGAAATCCAGGGGCACCCCGCCGATCAGAAAGCCCGGCGCGGCGCCGGAGCGCTCCAGGATCCAGGCCAGCATCGAGGCAGTGGTCGTCTTGCCGTGCGTTCCGGCCACCGCCAGCACATCGCGTCCATCGAGCACGTTTTCATGAAGCCACTGCGGCCCGGAGACGAAGCGCGCGCCGCTGTCCAAAATGGCCTCCATCAGCGCATTGCCGCGGGTGACCACGTTGCCGACCACGAAGCAGTCGGGGCGCAGACCGACCTGATCGGCCGAAAAACCCTCGATCGGGTCGATTCCGGCCAGGCGCAGCTGCTCGCTCATCGGCGGATACACTGCGGTGTCGCAGCCGGTCACGCGGTGCCCGGTCACCTTCGCGAGCTGGGCCAGCCCGCCCATGAAGGTGCCACCGATGCCGAGTATGTGCAGATGCATAACGAGCCATTGAGGTCGGCGTGCGCCGTCGAAAGTTCGGAAATAACGCGCCGGCGCCGCCGGTGGCGAACCGGCTTCAGCGAAGGCGCGCAATCAGGGACCGAAATCCGGCCCGCGGCCGGCTGCTGGGCCGACGGCCGCAGCGAAGACCGTTTCGTCCAGCGTGCTGCGCCGCGAGAATGTAGCATTGTCCGGAGCATTTCAAGGCCAGCGGCATGACCCAGAATCCGGTCCGAAATGCGGGGCGCGGTGACGACCTGAGGACGGCGATCGCCGCGGCAGCGGCGCGCTGGATCGCCGAAGAAGGATGCGACTACGCCACCGCCAAGCGCCGGGCCGTGCGCGAAGTGCTCGGCGATGCGTCCGGGGTCGGCGGTGCGATGCCCGACAACGTGCTGGTCGAGTCGGAACTGAGGCGCTACCTGCGGCTGTTCGCGGCCGACCGGCAGCCGGCCCAGCTGGCGGCGCTGCGACGCCTGGCGCTGCACTGGATGCGGCGGCTGCTGGAGTTCGACCCGCACCTGGTGGGCGCCGTGCTGAACGGCACTGCGACCGGCCATTCGGGCATCCACCTGAACCTGTATGCCGACAGCGCCAAGGACGTGGAGATCTTCCTGCTGAACGCGTCGCAGTCCTTCGACGTGCGCGAGGCCGGCCCCAACGCCGAAACCACGCAGGAGGTTCTCGAGTTCGTGGTGCCGGCTCCGCGCGGCAGCCCGATCGACGGCAACGTGGGCGTCACGCTCAGCGTGATGGACCCGGTGGCGCTGCGGGTGGCACCCTCGGGACGGCCGAAAGATCCGCAATTGCACCCGGTGGAGCGCTCCGGGCGGGCCACCGTCAGCATGCTCGAGCGGCTGCTGGCCGAGAGCGGCGAGCCCGCCGGCAGCGCCGGCCGCGACGACTGAGCCCGGTTGGGTCGAGCGCCATGAGCGAGCCCAAATCCGTCACGCCGCGGCGCGCCGTTGCGATGGCGGTCGGCCTGGGCGTCGCCTTCGGGCTGGCCGGGGGCGCTCTGTGGAGCTGGCGTCGAGCGCCGGCGCGGCAGGGCGCCGATGCGGCCGCGCTGGCTTTCTTCGCGCTGACCCTGCCCGACGCCGACGGCGTGCAGCGGCCGTTGAAGACCTGGCAGGGCAAGCTACTGATCGTGAACTTCTGGGCCACCTGGTGCACGCCGTGCGTGGAGGAGATGCCCGAGTTGCAGCGGCTGGCCGACCAGTCCCAGGCCCGCAACGTGGCCGTGATCGGCATCGGCGTCGATGAGGCCGACAAGGTGCGCGCATTTCGCACCCAGCACGGGCTGCGCTTTCCACTGCTGGTGGCCGGTTTCGACGGCATGGGGCTGGCGCAGCGGCTGGGCAACACCGAGGCGGTGCTGCCCTATACTGCGCTGATCTCCCCGGACGGGCGCCTGGTGGAGGAACACTCCGGACGGATCGAGGCTCCCCAGTTGCGCCACTGGATGGCGCAGTACGGCAGTCCCTAGGGAGCGGGGCCGGCCGGCCGCTGGACAAGTCCGGGCGAATTGTAGACAATTCGCCGCTTCATACTAATAACTGACGCCTTCTGCTGCCTATCTTCGTGCATGCTCGCACGATCGCGGCAGCCGCGGCGTTGCGATCCCCCAGGTGGCACGCTCGATCCTTGTTATCAATGGACCGAATCTGAACCTGCTCGGCACCCGCGAGCCGGCGGTGTACGGCCGCAGCACGCTGGCGGACGTCGAGCGCGAACTGGCGCAGCGCGCCGCGCAACTGGGGCTGACGGTGCAGGCGTTTCAGAGCAACCACGAGGGGGCGCTGATCGATCGGGTGCACGCGGCGCGCACCGACGGCACCGACTTCATCATCATCAACGCCGGGGCCTTCACCCACACGAGCGTGGCGTTGCGCGATGCGCTGGCGGCGGTGGCCATCGCGTTCGTCGAGGTGCACATCTCCAACGTGTACCGGCGCGAGCGCTTCCGTCACCGCTCGCTGCTGTCGGACCTGGCGGTCGGTGCCATCGCCGGCCTGGGCACCACCGGCTACCGGCTGGCACTGGAATTCGCCGCCACCTACAGCGCGCCGCCTGCGGGCGCCGGCGCCTGAGCCGGCCGTGTCGCAACCGAGAAGCCACCGAACGATGGACCTGCGCAAGCTCAAGACGCTGATCGACCTGGTGGCCGAGTCCGGCATCGCCGAACTGGAAGTGACCGAGGGCGAGGACAAGGTGCGCATCGTCAAGCAGCCCGGCGCGCAGGGACCCGCCACGACCGCCTTTGCGCCGGCGAGCGGGGCGCTGGCCGTACCGGCGCCGTCGGGCGCGGCCGCCGGCGGCGGCGGGGCGGTGCTGGACGAGCCCAAAGGGCTCGAGGTGAAGTCACCGATGGTGGGAACCTTCTACCGCTCGCCGGGGCCGGAGGCCAAACCCTTCGTCGAGCTCGGCCAGGCCGTCAAGCCCGGCGACACGCTGTGCATCATCGAGGCCATGAAGCTTCTGAACGAGATCGAGGCGGAGGTGGCCGGGACGATCAAGGAGATCCTGGTCGAAAACGGCCAGGCCGTCGAATACGGCCAGGTCCTGTTCGTGATCGTCTAGCCGGGCCGATGTTCGGAAAGATCCTGATCGCCAACCGCGGCGAGATTGCGCTGCGCATCCAGCGGGCCTGCCGCGAACTGGGCATCCGCACGGTGGTCGTGCACTCGGAGGCCGACACCGACGCCAAGTACGTGAAGCTGGCCGACGAATCGGTCTGCATCGGGCCTGCGCCGTCGAAGGACAGCTACCTGAACGTGCCGGCCATCATCAGCGCGGCCGAGGTCACCGACGCCGAAGCGATCCACCCGGGCTACGGATTCCTGTCGGAGAACGCTGATTTTGCGGAGCGATGCGAACGCAGCGGATTCGTGTTCATCGGTCCGCGGCCCGAGTCGATCCGGCTGATGGGCGACAAGATCTCAGCCAAGCGGGCGATGGCCGAGGCCGGCGTGCCGACCGTGCCCGGATCGGAGGGGCCGCTGACGGAGGAGCCGCGCGAGATCGTCAAGGTCGCACGAGCGGTGGGCTACCCGGTCATCGTCAAGGCGGCCGGCGGCGGCGGCGGCCGCGGAATGCGGCCGGTGCACACCGAGGCGGCGCTGTTGAGCGCGGTGGCGATGACGCGCCAGGAGGCGGCCGCGGCGTTCGGCAACCCGGCCGTGTACCTGGAGAAGTTTCTCGAGAACCCGCGCCACGTCGAGATCCAGGTGCTGTCGGATCAGAGCCGCAACGCCGTCTGGCTGGGCGACCGCGACTGCTCGATGCAGCGTCGCCACCAGAAGGTGCTGGAGGAGGCGCCCGCACCCGGGATCGCGCGCCGGCTGATCGAGCGCATCGGCGAGCGCTGCGCCGAGGCCTGCCGCAAGATCGATTACCGCGGCGCCGGCACGTTCGAGTTCCTGTTCGAGGAGGGCGAGTTCTACTTCATCGAGATGAACACGCGGGTGCAGGTCGAGCACCCGGTCACCGAGATGGTGACCGGCGTGGACATCGTTCAGCAGCAGATCCGGATCGCCGCCGGACAGAAGCTGACACTGCGGCAACGCGACATCGTGGTGCGCGGACACGCGATCGAGTGCCGGATCAACGCCGAGGATCCTTTCAAGTTCACCCCCAGCCCGGGGCGCATCACGGCCTGGCACGCGCCGGGCGGCCCCGGCGTGCGCGTCGACTCGCACGCCTACGCCGGCTACTTCGTCCCGCCGCACTATGATTCGCTCATCGGCAAGGTGATCTGCTATGGCGACAGCCGCGGCCAGGCCATCGCCCGCATGCGGATCGCGCTGTCCGAGATGGTGGTCGAGGGCATCCAGTCCAACATTGCGCTGCACCGCGAGCTGATGCTCGACGAGAAGTTCATCCAGGGCGGCACCAGCATCCACTACCTTGAAAAGCGCCTGGCCGCCATCCACGCCCCCCGATCCTGACGGGCACGAGCCCTCGGCGGATCTGACCGAGTTCGAGCTGCTGGCCGACGCGCGATGCGCGCAGGACTGGTCCGATGCGCTGCTGCAGGCCGGTGCGCTGTCGGTCAGCGTGGAAGACGCCGACGCTCAATCCGGTTGCGAGCAGCCCGTATACGCCGAACCGGCGGATGCGACGCCGCGCCTGTGGCCGCGCAACCGCCTGCGGGTGCTGCTCGGACCCGATCAGGCGGTGGGCCCCGTGCTGTCGCTGGCGGCCCGTCGGCTCGAACGCGAACCGGCGGCGGTGCAGGCGGTGCGGCGCATTGCCCCGCAGGACTGGGTCCGATCGAGCCGCGAACAGTTCGCCCCGCTGCAGATCGGGCGCCTGTGGGTCGTGCCCACGTGGACCGATCCGCCCGATCCGTCGGCCCTTAACCTGCGGCTGGACCCCGGGATGGCGTTCGGCACCGGCACCCATCCGAGCACGCAACTGTGCCTGCGTTGGCTGCAGGACTGCCTGTCGCCGGGCGCCCGTGTGCTCGACTACGGCTGCGGCTCCGGCATCCTGGCGATCGCCGCCGCCAAGCTCGGGGCGCGCCAGGTGGTCGGCGTGGACATCGATCCGCTGGCGCTGCAGGCGGCGCGGGACAACTCGCGCCGCAACGGTGTGCGGGCCGATTACACTGCACCCGGTCTGCTGCCTGCCGAAGGCTCGAGCGCGGGATTCGATGTCGTGATCGCCAACATCCTGGCCAATCCGCTGATACTGCTGGCGCCGGCCCTGGTCGACCACCTGGCCGAACGGGGAACCATCGTGCTGGCGGGCGTGCTGGCGCGCCAGGCCGACGCGCTGGCGGCTGCCTATCGCGCGGTCGATGCGCGCGTGCGCCTGTCGGTGTGGGGCACCGACGGCGACTGGGTCTGCCTGGCCGGTCGCCGCACGAGCCGCTGATCATGGCGCTCGCAGCGCGCTGTCCGCACTGTCGCGCGCTGTTTCGCGTGGTCGCGGACCAGTTGAAGTTGCGCGGCGGACTGGTCCGTTGCGGCGAGTGCCGCCAAGTGTTCGACGCGATCGGCAGCTTGAGTTACGTCGACGATCGCGCTCTGTCCCACGAAGAGGAAGCCCCGATCGGGGGCGCGGCCTTGCCGGGCCCGCCGGTGCCGGCCCCCATGTCGGCGCCGGCCCCGATCCGACCGGCCCCGCCCCGCCCGTCGCACTACCACCCGACCGCGCGCGTATCACCTGCGGCCGCCAAGGCGCCGCCCGATCGCATCCGGCGCGCGCTCGAACCGATCCGCGACGAGCTGGCGGTGCCGACGTTGTTCGGCGCCCCGGACGGGCAGGTTGCCGAGCCGCACGACGAGGACACCGCGGTGACGGCCCGCATCAAACCGCATCGGATCGCGGCGGCCGACCCCGGAACCTACGCGGTGCCGGCCGGTGAGGACGACAGCGCCGAGGCAGCCTCGGCCGAGGAAGCCGAGGAGCCGGAGGCGCCCTCTTTTCTGCCCACCGAGGATCAGCTCCGCGCCCAGCGCCTGCGCCGCGCACTGGGGATTGCCTGCGTGCCGCTCGCGCTGCTGGCGGTCTTGCAGATCGGGCTGGCCTTGCGCAACGATGCACTGGAAGCCTGGCCGTCGCTTCGTCCGATGCTGGCGCGCACCTGCAGACTGTACGGCTGCTCGATCGGCTGGCCCGAACACGCCGAACTGCTGACCATCGTGGGTTCGGAGCTGGCGGCGATCCCGGGTACCGACGTGATCGAGCTCAATGCGGCCATTCGCAGTCGCGCCGGTTTCGTGATGGCCCTGCCGGCGATCGAGGTCACGCTGACCGACACCCAGAACCGGACCATCGCCCGCAAGGTGTTCCGGCCGGTGGATTACCTGGCCTCCAGCGGGGAGCCATCGTCCCGGCTGGACGAGGGCCTGTCGCCCGGCTCCGACCTGTCGGTGCGGCTGGTGTTCGAGGCACGCGGGTTGAGCGCCTCGGGCTTCGTTCTGTACCCTTTCTATATATAACGGCTCCGAGCAGTGTTTCCTCCAGCGATGAACGGCAGCCTTGGAACCGAAGAGCGGGAGGATCGGCTTCGAGTGGGGTCTGCGACCCCCCTCGAGCACCCCCCGCGGCATTCACAACCTTCGCATTTGCGGCGAGCCCATGGCTCTGGATCCTCAATCCTCAACTGGTGCTGAGGGATGTCCACGCTGATCTGCGGATCGATCGCCTTCGATTCGATCATGGTGTTCCCGGGTCGCTTCAAGGACCACATCCTGCCCGACCAGGTGCACATCCTGAACGTTTCGTTCCTGGTGCCCACGCTGCGGCGTGAATTCGGTGGGTGCGCTGGCAACATCGCCTACAGCCTGGCCCTGCTGGGCGGCTCGCCCCTGCCGATGGCCACGGTCGGGGACGACTGCCAGCCGTACCTGGATCACCTGGACCGGCACGGCATCGACCGCCGGTTCGTGCGCCAGATTCCGGACACTTTGACGGCTCAGGCGTTCATCACGACCGACCTGGACGACAATCAGATCACGGCGTTTCATCCCGGCGCCATGTCGCATTCGCACCTGAACCCGGTCGAGCCTGGCGATGTGCAACTCGGCATCCTCGGGCCGGACGGGCGCGAGGGCATGCTGCTGCACGCCCGGCAGATGAGCGAAGCCGGCATCCCGTTCGTGTTCGATCCCGGCCAGGGCATGCCGATGTTCGAGGCGGCCGAACTGGAGGGGTTCGTCGCGCGCGCGCAGTACCTGGCGCTGAACGACTACGAAGCCCGACTGATGGCGGCCAAGACCGGGGCCGATCCGGCCACGCTGGCGCGTCGGCTGAAATCGGTGGTCGTGACGCTCGGCGCGCTCGGATCTCGCATCTTTGTCGACGGCACGAGCCTGGAGATCCCGGCTGCGCCGGCGCGCACCGTGCGCGACCCGACCGGCTGCGGCGACGCCTACCGCGCCGGGCTGCTGTACGGCATCACGCAGGGGCTGGACTGGCCGACCACGGGGCGGCTGGGCGCCGTGATGGGCGCGCTCAAGATCGAGCATTGCGGTGCGCAACGGTATGCGCCCTCGCGCGGCCAGATCGAAGAGCGCTTCCTGGAGGCTTTCGGATACCGCCCCTGGTGAGCGGGCCGGTACGGCCGCCGCTACAGGTGGACCGAGTCCAGCACCAGCAGCAGGATCTGGACCACGAGCAGAAACGCAATCGGCGACAGGTCGAAGCCCCCGATGGGCGGCAGCACGCGCCGGAACGGAGCCAGCAGCGGGCGCGTCAGCAGATCGAACGTCGGCGCCAGCGGCGCGTGCGGATTGACCAGGCTGAGCAGCACGTAGATAAAGACCAGCACGGTCAGCATGTACAGCGCCCAGTGAACGATCAGCCCGAGCGCCTGCGGCACCAGCAGCGCCCAGTCTGACGTCGCACCGATTCCGATCAGCCGCATCAGCAGCACAAAGGCCAGCGCCACCGCCAGCGCCGCCGCCAAGCACGCCCAGTCGATGCGGGCCCGCCCCGGCAGCAGCGCTCGAAAAGGCTTCACCAGCCATTCGGTCAAGGCCCAGGACAGCTGAAAGAGCGGATTGCGGCCGGCGATGCGCAGCCAGGACAGGTAGACCCGCAGCAGCAGGCCGCCGCCGAGCAGCGCGGCGGCGGTGTTCAGCAGCATCTGGACCACTTCGAGCAGCAGCATCCGGCCTCCGCCGAGGTGAACCGCGCCGATTGTAACGGCCCTGCTTCGCTCGCTGCGCGAGCTACGGAGGGCAGGCCCGCCGTGCCTCGCGCTCCGAAGGCGGCTCGCCCGTCGTAGCCCGTAGGGCGAAGGCGGGCCTAGCCCTCCGTAGCTCGCGCAGCGAGCGAAGGAGGGGGAAAAAAAAGAGGCGCCGTTGAACGGCGCCTCAGGTACTGCTGCAAGCCGCTATGGCCGGCTGCCCGTCGGGAAGGGCCAGGCCGCAGCCGGATTCAGCGCGGTCTTGGCACCCGGGGCCGCCGTGGCCGCCGGAGCGGCCGTAGCGGGTGCTGCCGCTGGGGCAGCCGGCTTGGCCGGCGCCTTCGTGGCAGCGCGTTTCTTGGCCTTCTTCGCCTTTTTAGCTACTTTTTTTTTAGCGGATTTTTTGGCCGACTTCTTAGCCGACTTCTTGGCCGTTCTCTTCTTTGCAGCCTTCTTGGCAGACTTCTTCGCAGACTTCTTCTTGGCGGACTTCTTGGACGATTTCTTGGCTGACTTCTTCGCCGACTTCTTCGCTTTCTTGGTTGCCATGGTAAGTCTCCTGGATGAGTTAACGAACGATGGTTTGAAGACAAACCCGGCCGCCGCGACTGCGGCGGGCCGAGCGATTCATCGGCGCATGCGGAGGCTCTGTCGCCGCGGCACACCCAGAAATGCGTTTTGATTGGCGCATATCCGAGTCGGGCGCGGAAGGGTCAGGGCACTGACCGCTGACGCTGATGAATTCGGCACGAGGTGCGCGTGCGTCGGGAGTCCCGCAAACGCGCACGGAGGACGCGGGCCAGTGGCCGGCGTGGAAATCTGGGCGGGGAGAGGCGGGGCCGGAGCGCTCGATCGTGCTGCCGGCGGTCACGGATTTCCGGGAAGAAGCGCTCCCGCAAGACCCGTGCGTCTCGATTCGTGTGGGTTCCTGACTACTCGCTGCGAACCGTTGACTGTGACTGTCCGAGTTCAATTCAGTGATCGATCGTTTGATCGAGCAACCAAACAGGTCGCACTGTAACTCTGAATCACACAACATCGCAAGATATTTCTGCGAAGTTTTTGCGCGGAACGCGCAGATCGCATCGTCGATCGCACGCAGTCGGCTCGATTGCGGCGCCAATTCGATCATTCCCAGTTCAAGGCACCACCGGTCTGGTACTCGATCACGCGCGTCTCGAAGAAATTGCGCTCCTTTTTCAGGTCGATCATCTCGCTCATCCACGGGAAGGGATTGTCGCCACCATCGAACAGCGGGTCGATTCCGATCTGGTGGCAGCGCCGGTTCGCGATGTAGCGCAGGTAGGCCTTGAACATCGGGGCGTTCAACCCGAGCACGCCCGTGGGCATGGTGTCCTCGGCGTAGCGGTACTCCAGCTCGACGGCCTGCGAGAACAGGTCCCGCATTTCGGTGCGGAACTGCGGGCTCCAGAGCCGGGGGTTCTCCAGCTTGATCTGGTTGATCAGGTCGATGCCGAAGTTGCAGTGCATCGACTCGTCGCGCAGGATGTACTGGTACTGCTCGGCCGCCCCGGTCATCTTGTTCTGGCGCCCCAGCGCCAGGATCTGGGTGAATCCGACGTAGAAGAACAGCCCTTCCATCAGGCAGGCAAACACGATCAGCGACCGCAGCAGCGCCTGGTCGGCTTCCAGGGTGCCGGTCCGGAAGGACGGATCGGTCAGCGTATCGATGAACGGGATCAGAAACTCGTCCTTGGCGCGGATCGACGGGATCTCGTTGTAGGCATTGAAGATCTCGGCCTCGTCCAGGCCGAGCGACTCGACGATGTACTGGTAGGCGTGGGTATGGATCGCCTCCTCGAACGCCTGGCGCAGCAGGAACTGGCGGCATTCGGGCGCCGTGATGTGGCGATACGTTCCCAGCACGATGTTGTTGGCGGCCAGGGAGTCGGCGGTTACGAAAAACCCCAGGTTGCGCTTGACGACGCGCCGTTCGTCCTCCGTCAAGCCGCGCGGATCCTTCCACAGCGCGATGTCGCGCGCCATGTTGACCTCCTGGGGCATCCAGTGGTTGGCGCAGGCCGACAGGTACTTGTCCCACGCCCACTTGTACTTCAGGGGAACGAGCTGATTGACGTCGGTGTGCCCGTTGATGATGCGCTTGTCCTCGGCGCGCACCCGCCCCTGCGCCGGGCTGGCGGCCGGGGTGGCGGTAGCGGCCGGGACCTCGGCCAGGCGCGGGGACGGTTCGGATGGGCGCTCGCGCGCTGCGCTCGGTGCCGGTTCGTTCCAGGAAAGCATGGGTGGTTTGCTCCTGCCGTTGGGCGATTGCGGATCGAGGCCGGACCTTACTGGCAGGCCTCGCACTCGGAAAAGCCCGCCTGCCCGGGCTTCAAGGCACATACGGCCGGGGAGTCGGACTCGTTCGGCACCGCGTTGAGCTGGCCGGACTGGGTGGTCGACTTCTCGGCATGGGTCGCGCCCATCGTCCGAAGGTAGTAGGTGGTCTTCAGTCCGCGTACCCAGGCCAGCCGGTACAGCTCGTCGAGCCGCCGGCCCGAAGCCCCGCCCATGTAAATGTTGAGCGATTGGGCCTGATCGATCCATTTCTGCCGGCGCGCCCCGCACTCAACCAGCCAGGTCGGATCGATCTCGAAGGCGGTGGCGAACAGCTCCCGGACCGGCGCCGGGACCCGGTCGATCCGGGCCAGGCTCCCGTCGAAGTACTTCAAATCCGCCACCATGACCTCGTCCCAGATGCCCAGCGCCTTCAGTTCCCGCACCAGGTACTCGTTGACGACGGTGAACTCGCCGGACAGGTTCGACTTGACGAACAGGTTCTGAAAGGTCGGCTCGATGCTGGCCGACACCCCCACGATGTTGGAGATGGTCGCGGTCGGTGCGATTGCGACGCAATTGGAGTTGCGCATGCCGAACTGGCGGATGCGGCGGCGCAGCGCATCCCAGTCCAGGCTGGCCGAACTGTCCAGTTCGACGTGGCCGCCGCGCTCGGCCTGCAGCAGCTGCAGCGTGTCCTGCGGCAGGATGCCGCGGTCCCACAGCGATCCTTCATACGAGGAGTACCGTCCGCGCTCGGCCGCCAGCTCGGTGGAGGCCCAGTACGCGTGGTAGCAGACCGCTTCCTGGCTGCGATCGGCGAACTCGACCGCCGCCGCCGACGCGTACGGAATGGCCAGGCGGTACAGGCAGTCCTGGAATCCCATCAGCCCCAGGCCGACCGGGCGGTGCCGCAGGTTGGCGTCGCGCGCCTTTTGCACCGCGTAGTAGTTGATGTCGATCACGTTGTCGAGCATCCGCATCGCGGTGGCGATCGTGTGCTGGAGCTTGCGGTGGTCAAGGCCGACGGTCGCACCGGCGTCCTGGGCCAGGTGCGCCGGCAGGTTGATGGAGCCCAGATTGCACACGGCGATCTCGCTGTCACTGGTGTTCAGCGTGATCTCGGTGCACAAATTGGAGCTGTGCACGACGCCCACGTGCTGCTGGGGCGAGCGCAGGTTGCAGGCATCCTTGAACGTGATCCAGGGATGGCCGGTCTCGAACAGCATCGTCAGCATCTTGCGCCACAGCTGCCGGGCGGGCAGCCTGCGGTACAGCTTCAGCTCGCCGCGCAACGCCTTGCCCTCGAGCTCTTCGTAGGCGCGCTCGAAGGCGCGCCCGGTCAGGTCGTGCAACCGGGGGCAATCGCTCGGTGACAGCAGGGTCCATTCGGCATCCTGGACCACCCGCTTCATGAAAAGGTCCGGAATCCAGTTCGCCGTATTCATGTCGTGGGTTCGGCGCCGGTCATCGCCGGTGTTCTTGCGCAGTTCCAGGAATTCCTCGATGTCCAGGTGCCAGACCTCCAGGTAGCAGCACACGGCCCCTTTGCGCTTGCCGCCCTGATTGACGGCGACGGCCGTGTCGTTGACCACCTTGAGGAACGGCACCACCCCCTGCGACTTGCCGTTGGTGCCCCGGATATGCGAGCCCAGGGCCCGCACCGGGGTCCAGTCGTTGCCCAGACCTCCGGCGTACTTGGCCAGCAGCGCGTTTTCCTTGATGGCCTCGTAGATCGAGTCCAGGTCGTCCGCCACCGTGGTCAGGTAGCACGATGACAGCTGCGGGTGGCAGGTTCCGGAATTGAACAGCGTGGGCGTGGAGCACATGAAATCGAAGCTCGACAGCACCTCGTAGAACTCGATGGCGCGCGTTTCGGGCTCCATCTCGTTCAGCGAAAGTCCCATCGCCACGCGCATGAAGAAGGTCTGCGGCAGCTCGAAGCGGCGCCCGTCGTGATGAAGGAAGTAGCGGTCGTACAGCGTCTGCAGCCCGAGGTAGGTGAATTGCAGGTCGCGTTCGGGCCGCAGCGCGCCGGCCAGCCGGTCCAGGTCGAACCGGGCCAGCCGCTCATCCAGCCGCCCGGCCTCGATGCCCACCCGGATGCAGTGCGGAAAGCAGGCGGCGTAGCGCCGCGCCATGCCGGCCTGATCGACCTCCTCGCCCAGCACTTCGCGCCGGATCGCGTGCAGCAGCAGGCGCGCGCTCAGGCGGCCGTAGTCCGGGTCGGTCTCGACCAGGGCGCGAGCCGCCAGGATGGCCGACTTGTGCACTTCGGCCAGCGGGATGCCGTCGTACAGGTTCTTCAGCGTTTCGTTCACCACGGCGTCGGCCGATACGGCCGCGTCCAGGCCGTCGCACGAGGCCTGGATCAGCGAGCGCAGTGCAGTCCGGTCCAGCGCGAAGCGGCGCTCGCCGTCCAGTACGGTCAGCTCGGCCAAAGCGGCGCGCTGCTCCTCGCGCTGGCGGGCCCGCTCGCGCGCGCGCTGCTCCCGGTACAGCACGTAGGCCCGGGCCACCTCGTGCGCTCCGGCACGCATCAGCGACAGTTCGACCTGGTCCTGGATGTCCTCGATATGGAACGTTCCGCCGGCCGGCTGGCGCCGCAGCAGCGCTGCCACCACGCTCGAGGTGAGCGCTTCGACCTGCTCGCGGATCGCCGCCGAGGCGGCGCCCTGCCCGCCGCGCACCGCGATGAACGCCTTGCTCATCGCAACCACGATCTTGCCGGGTTCGAAGCCGACCACCGCCCCGTTGCGCCGCATCACCTTGTAATCAGCCAGCGAGATCGCGTGCGGCCGCTGCAACGGCGGCGCGGACTGACCCGCGCCGAAGACGCCCGACAGCCGTTCGGCGGCGCCCGTACCCGTCGTTTCGGTGGAAAGCTGCATCTGGAATCCTCCTGTTCTACGTGCCGGCCGGTTCGATCAGAAGCGCGACCACAAGCGGTAGAAGGTGATCCGCACCGGCCACCACCGACCTGCCCGCCTGCGGCGCGCGAAGGCGCCGCGCGACGTGCCGGTTCCGGTTATGGGTACAACATGCTGTGGTATCAAGCTCATTTTGTACAAAGTGTTGTGGGCCATCTTATGGGATACCGCGTGGCGCGGCAAGACAGAAATTTCTTGCGGAGCAGCACCGCGCCGCGGCCGGCCGGGCCGGCCGGCGCAACCCGTGTGAAATCAGTTAAGTAGCCCCGGCGCGAAGGCGGCCGCTGCGCCGTAGCGCCCGCCCGGCACGGTCGAACGAATCAGCCGAGCAGCCCGGGCGCGAAGGCGGCGGCGTCGACGTTCAGCGCGCGCGCAAGGCGCCGCCAGTCGAAAAGGGGTCCGGGGTCGGTCTTGCGGGGCGCCGCCACGTCGCTGTGGCCGCGCACCGCGCGCAGCGGATAGGCCGCAAACAGCTTGCGGCCGAGCCGCCCCAGCACGTCGTACTGGGCCTCTGTGTAAGCGGCGGTGTCGGTTCCTTCCAGCTCGATGCCGAGCGAGAAGTCATTGCAGCGCTCCCGCCCCTCGAACACCGATTGGCCGGCGTGCCAGGCGCGCTCGGCGCAGCCGACGAACTGCGTCAGGCCGCCGTCGCGCCCGATCAGGAAGTGGGACGACACCCGCAGTCCGTGCAGCTCGGCGAAGTACGGATGGGCGGCGTGATCCAGGCTGTTCGTGAACAGCCGCTCGATCTGGCCGGTTCCGAACTCGCCCGGAGGCAGGCTGATGTTGTGAATCAGCAGCAGCTCGATCGCGCAGCCGGCAGGCCGCGCGTCCTGATTGGGCGAGCGCAGGTGGCGCGCCGGGCGCACCCAGCCGGCCGCGTCGAGCGCGAATTGCGGATCCGGATGCGCCTCGGTGCCCGGGCCCATCGCAGGCCGCTTCCTTATTTGAGTCCCAGCCGGCGCATCCGGTAGCGCATCTGCCGGAACGAGATGCCCAGCAGCTGCGCGGCGGCGGTCCGGTTGTGACCGGTGCGGGCCAGCGCAGCCAGGATCGCCTCGCGCTCGACCGAGCCCAGATAGGCCTCCAGGTCGGTCGGCACCCCTTGATCGACGCCGAAGCCCTCCTTCGCCGCGGCTACGGAGGCCACGGCCGCATCAGCTGTGGCGGGGGCAGTCGAGTCCTGCGCAGCTGTGGCGGGGGAGGCCCTGGCCTCCGAAGCCGCGGCGCCAGCCGCGGCGAAGGAGGCCGACTCGGGCAGCTGCAGATCCTGCCCCTGCATTTCGCCCCCGGGCGCCAGCGCCAGCGCCCGCTCCAGCACGTTTTCCAGCTCGCGCACGTTGCCCGGGAACGGGTGGCGCTGCAGCGCAAGCACGGCCGCCTCCGACAGCCGCGTCGGCGTCAGTCCCGAGCGCTCCGCGATCCGATGCAGGATCGAATCGGCAATGGCGGAGATGTCGCCGACCCGTTCGCGCAGGCTCGGCACGCGCAGCTCGATCACGTTGAGCCGGTAGAACAGGTCCTGCCGGAAGCGGCCGGCCGCGATCAGCTTGTGCAGCTCCTGGTGGGTTGCGCACAGGATGCGCACGTCGACCGGGTCCTCCGCGGTGGCGCCGACCTTGCGCACGCGCCGCTCCTGGATCGCGCGCAGCAGCTTCACCTGCATGCCCAGCGGCAGCTCGGCGATCTCGTCCAGGAACAGCGTGCCGCCGGCGGCGGCCTGGAAAAACCCGTCACGGTCGCGGTCAGCCCCGGTGAAGGCGCCGCGGCGGTACCCGAAGAATTCCGCTTCCATCAGGTTCTCGGTGATGGCGCCGCAATTGACCGCGATGAACGGCATGTCGCGGCGGGCCGACTGCTCGTGGATCGCGCGCGCCACCAGCTCCTTGCCGCTGCCGGATTCGCCGAAGATGGACACCGGCGCCATGCTCTGGCCCAGCCGGCGGATCATCACGCGCAGCTGGACGACGGAATCGGAGTCCCCGATCAGGCGGTCCAGAGCGCCGTGCGCGGGCGGCGCCTCCTGATCGCCCGGGCGGCCGCTGGCCGACAGACCGCGCAGCGCCGAGCGCACCAGCAGGCGCAGCTGATCCAGGTCGACCGGCTTGGTCAGATAGTCGAACGCGCCGGCCTTCAGCGCGGCCACCGCGTTTTCAGCGCTTCCGAACGCGGTGATCACCGCGATCCTCGGCCCGCCGCGGCCGTGCACCTCGCGCACCAGGTCCAATCCGGAGCCGTCCGGCAGTCGCATGTCGGTCAGGCACAGCGCGTAGGCGCGCTGCGCCATCAGCTCGCGCGCGCGCGCCACCGATTCGGCGCCGTCGACGTCCAGGCCCATGCGCACCAGCGTCAGCGCCACCAGGTCGCGCAGATCGGCCTCGTCGTCGATCACCAGAACGGCCGGCGTGCGGCCGAGCCCCGCGCCGGGGCGCGCCGCTGTCTCGACGGCCGATCCCGGAAGCGGATTCATGGGTGCAGCGCCTCGTTCACGTCGCCGGCAGTGTATCCATGAAATCGGGATGATCGTCGCGCTGGCGCTCG
>Ga0210409_10000188_pt1 | contig 128106 bp, 127 predicted proteins | sample IncBWH17MmetaG_FD_161649 | JGI IMG/M metagenome (GOLD analysis project Ga0210409, IMG submission 161649) | Forest soil microbial communities from Barre Woods Harvard Forest LTER site, Petersham, Massachusetts, United States - Inc-BW-H-17-M | ecosystem: Environmental > Terrestrial > Soil >...
TGCAGCGCCGAGAAGTCCCCGCCTTCCGTCGCACCGCCGGGGCATGGTAAACTCAACTTGGGTGGTGGGAGTAGCTCAGCTGGTAGAGCGTCGGTCTGTGGCACCGAATGTCGCGGGTTCAATCCCCGTCTCCCACCCCAAACTTCCCCAATGTTTATGCGACGACTTAGCATCTAGCGTGGTCCTGCGCTGAAAACTGTACGCCAAATGTACGCAAAATCGAACTGTAGGAACTGTAGGATGGGGCCACGCAACTATTGCTGATTTAATTTTTGTATGTCGGGTCGAGCTTGTATCTTACGGTGCCGACGCGGTTTGAATCGCCCGAAGGAAGCAGCATTCCCGCTTTGACAAGGCTGTTGAATGCACTCGTAAATGTCAAGAATCCGGTCGGCAACTTGTCCGGCTTTATGTTGTTCCGTGCGTCGCGGAAAGAAGCGGGCTGGTGCTTTTTGAAGAAAGCAATCAGCCTGTTCTCAAATTCCTGCACGTGGCTGAAAGCGTCAGGCGGCATCAACGGTTCGTAGGACGCGACCTGATAGTTGATGAAGGCTTTTGCCAATTCCATCGTCTCGTCGTCAATTCGCTCCAGTCCGTTGCAGGCCGCCACAACAAGTGCAAAGCGCCGCCCCATGTCTACGACACGCGAATACTTGGGGTCGAGGTGCTTTCCGTCGCCAGTTAGGCCGAAAGTGAAGGAGCCGACTGTCTCGGGAAGCTCGATGACTGGCGGCAAATTCTCAAGCGAACTTTTCAATACCTCAATCGCAAGACTAAGATGTGCGCTGTTTTCTGTCTTGATTCGCGGCATGAGTTTTTCGGAAAACGACAAAACGAACCGCGACTGCAAACCGTCGCTGCTACCACCTGTTCCTGCCCACATTCTTCCAAAGGCTTCCCGCGTGCAGGTCCCTATGATTGAAAAATGGCAGTCGGTTACGACGGTGACCTCCTTCTTAACGCGATTGCTGATTCTGTTGTCTTCGTAGAGAGTCTTGAAGGCGTCAAACATCTTCCCATGCTGCGCCTTTTTGAATGCTCCTGTAATTTCGTCTGGAACATAAAGAAGCCGACGATTTTCGTCCAGCGCCACAACAAGGGCAGGGTCGCTGTTGATTGACCGCTCCACGCTGATACCGCCCAAGCCATTCAAGGCTCTCACCACTTCATTTTGCGCGGCTGACTTGCCTGACCCTGGCGGACCGATAAAGCACGAGTAGAATCGTGTCTGCAATCGTTCGTAAGGCGGTGCGAGTTGCGTGCGGCCAGACAGAGCTAGGCCCATGTAGGTGATGGCCGCGAGAGCTTTGTGCTCGTAAGGAATGTCGTGCGTGATGGCGTCAACAAGCTCGCCTAGCGGGCCATTCAATCGTGGAAATTCCGGCAACATATCAGGAAGTGCCAAGTCTTGCGGTTTGACATCTTGCACAGTTTCCATCGGTCAGCCTTTCATGCGACAGCGTCTTCCGCTGACATCCCGTCAGCGTGCTTTTCGAACGAAGCAAGAATGTCCCGCGCCGAGAACAATTCTTTCGCGTCAATTTCTCGCAGGAACCGTCTCGTGTCGTCGGTATAGCCAAGGTGTTTGGCAGCACGCGCCACTAGCTCGCGGCGTTCCTGCGGTCCCATCTTTTTCAACTTGAAAGACGTGCAGCGGTCTTTCAAAGCACGATGCAATTTTGTCTCGTCCATCGTGCAGAGAATCCAGACGTTCACCGGGTCACTGTCGTTTTCGAGCGGCTTCAATAGAGCACTCTTGGCTGCGTCAGTAAGCGCCTGAGCCTCGTCCAGAATGATGACCCGATATTTTCCATGCATCGGATAGCATCGTATTTGGTTGACAAGGTCAGTTACTTCTTCTATTCCCTGTTCGGCAGCGTTCAATTCCAACACTTCTTCCGACCCCAGTTCACGCGCCACGATAAATGCCAGCGAAGTCTTTCCAGTGCCGGTCGGACCGTGGAAGAGCCATCTTTGGCAGCCGCGCTCAATGTTCTTCCTAATCGCCGGCTTTATGTGGTCTTGTCCAAGCAACTCATCCAGTGTCTTTGGTCGCAGTTCTAGCGCGAGATTCATAGGACTCGGCTCCTCGGAAAGGACCACACTATCAAGCGAACGCGCGATTGGACTACCTGTCCGTTCGGCCAGTAGCACTCTTTTGGTAAACGCTGTAGTGAATTCCTCGCGTCCGCTCGCGGCATTTCCTCGTTGCCTTGTCACAGATGGTTGCTGATACTGAAAGGCAAATACGAAGTTGTTGGCGGGTTTGGATTGCTTCAACCTCCGGCGGGCTAACGGTACCGTGCCGAAATCCTAAGCAAAATTCAATTGATTGTGGGAGCGCCCTTTGCTGCCCCAAGACATTCTTACGCCCGAGCAGGTCGCGCAGATGTTGCAGGTCACTCGCGGCTGGATAACAAGCAAGACGCGACGTAGCTGCGACAATCCGCTGCCTCACTTCCGAATCGGAAAATATATCCGTTTTTCCCGCCCTGCCGTTCTTGCTTGGCTGGAAAGTACGGCTGCCCCTTCTCCGAAGCGCAAGCGTTGACCGTAAGTCTCCAGTTGCCTTGCGGTGAAAGGTTTGTTGAAGCTGGTTGTGGTTGAAATGAAAACTGTAGCAATCGCAGCGTGCTCATAACGCGCGGCGACGTAACACCATGCAGTACAACTAAGGCCGACCACCGAGCCGAACCAATCGTGTGTGGACGCTTCCTGGCAGAGGCGTTAGGGAATTGAATGGGGAAGAGACGATGCGAAAGCGTGAAGCACAAATTTTCTGTATCAAAGTCTTCGGGGAGCGCCATCTCTCCGAGGTTCGCGTCCGTCTGCCATTCGCCCTGCCGGCCACTTCGGTCGGCAGGGTTTCCCTTTCCTTGGAGACGTGATGAGCAAGACGAGAACGCTGCATCCCAACTTACGCATTTTCGACCCACCGTCGAACTCAGACAAGCTAGTCACCAACTTTACGGCTATCCCTACGTTCTTCTTCGACGACCTGATTCGCGTGGGCAAAGGAATTCCTTCATCGTTCTGGAAGTTCACGTTCGCACTGATGCGGCAGATTCTTTCGCCAGACAAGCAAGATGGGCAGTTCGTCTTCAACTACACATGGAACAGCACGTTCGCCGACTTCAAGGAGAAGCACGACATAGGCGACCTCGCCGTGCAGGACTGGTCAAACGCTTATTCGGTCTCGGGTCTTTTCCACATCGTCAAAGGCTCGAGGAAATTTCCTAAGGACCCAAACGGCACGCCGACAGTATGGACGTACAACCGAAATGCGACGAGCCGTGATTGGCTAGCGTTTGTACTCGCGCTTTCGGAGACGTTGAATCCGAAGGACGGCAAGAGGATGGCGCGCCACGGATTCTCGAAGGATTATGACGTGAACGCTTCTCACGCTTTCAAGCTGGTCCTCGCGCTGAATGTTGACCTCGCGCGCAAGATGCGTGTCGGACTTCCTCCTCTGCCTCCAATCAATGTGGAAAGAATTGAGGCGTTTCTTCGCAGAGGATATGGCAAGCGCAACGAGGACGGCTCGATTGAGTGGACGTACTTGAAGCCGAGTTGGAAGGGCTTGAAAGAGCCGGACTTCCACGGAGAGCCGGACGGCAGCGGATTGGGCTGATTCACTTTCACGTCAAAGTGGACGATTTTGGGATTCACTTTCACGTCAAAGTGGATTCGCCGATTATCTACCAACAAAACGTTGGTGGTTCCGGCCCGAATCGACCACATAAATGTTGGTCGATTCAGCCGATTATCTACCAACAAAAATGTGGTACTGGTTTAGAGGCGTGCTACCAGATAAAAATCAACTCTAGAGCTGAAAACTGCACAGAGTTGATATCTCGCCAGCCAGAAGACGAAAAGCAACACCGGCGACCATCGTCGAAGGATTGCATGGCCGGGAAAATCTCTGCGCTGTGTTTGCGCTGGCCGCGTTGCGCGCTGTAGCCCTATTCCTCGGCACCTAGCTGCCGTTTCTACAAGGCCGTAGCAGAGTGAACGTGAATTGCCATGTCCGCGCTTGACACAGTAGGACTAACGACGGTGGAGGCTATTAGGCTCCGATTCCCGCGCGTATCTGCGGCTCGGGTCCGAGGGACTGGCCCTTACCTGCTCATTTTCAAGTGCTGCGCCATCTGGAGCTTTAACGCTTACCCGTTTGCATCCGAACGCGACGCGGCTTGGGAGCAGTATCAGAGCCGGAGCTGCGGCGACCATCGTTGCTGCTTCGACCATATCAAGTGGGACCTGAAAGCGTGATTCCAATGTTTCGATGCGATGACGTCACGAACGTAGCCGCCGAGGAAGATGGCGACGAGTACGCATACGTCCCAGGCGAAGACGCCGAGGATGAGGACGACGATGACTAGGAAAGTTTACTTCTGGCTCGCACTGATTATTTCTGCGCTGGTGGCCCTCGCATGAAGGCTCACATCTACCGCACAGACTTCACGGACGACGGTCCTGTCGAGTCGCTGCATCGCGAGTTCGATGGACCGCAGGAAAGCCTTGATGCCGAAGTCGCGCATCTCAACGCGCTGAAAATCTGCAAACCTCAGCATCCGGACCTCCGCTACAAAACAGGCGAGATATTCCACCCGCCAACAACCTTCGCCGCTGTGCCTGTCGTATGAACCGCCGCCGACCTTCGCTCCTAGCCCTTCCTGCCGGCGTCAAGCTGGCCGACTTTGACTTCGAGCCAACCAAAGAGGAATTGAAGCAGGTCCGCGCATTGCAAACCGAGGCGCGCCGTGCCGAACTGAATCGCCAAGCCGCCCTGAAACGATTGGCCCGACTCAAGCAGAGTTGGGAAGAGAAGGAACGCGGCCAGCGCAAGCGCCGAATCAAAGAGCTTGAGGCCGCCATCGCTGCCGACAAGAAGTGGATTGCGGAACAAGACGAACGAGAAAGGCAGCGCATGGACGCCGAAGCACAGACCAAGAGGGTTGCTGATTACTACATCGCGGAGGAACATCGCGCGCTTCTGATTCGGCTCAGCAAAGCAACTGCCGCCGTCAATCGCGACATCATCAGGACCGAGCGCAAAGAGCTCGAGCGCCGCGGAGTGATTCGCGGAAAGCGCCAGCCCTAACACCTAGCCTGCTGATTTGACTGTAGTGCGTTCATCGGAATTTTCTTAGCGGATTATTCCGATTGGGAGTCGCGGCAAGGCCTTAGGTGGTTCGACCATCGCCTCGCGGCTCCCTCTCCAAAACTTCCTCTTGCCTCGCAAACAGAAATCAGTTGACGGTGAATGAATGAAAATCATTGAGACGTTTCCCGGCTACTGCGACCCGACCGTGTATGGCGTCGTCGTCGCATTCGAGTTTGAGAAGGTCGGATACTCGGCCTATGTTGACTTCACGAAGGACGAGCCAGACGGAAAGATTCACCACTTCACGTACGAGTACGACGACATGCAAGTGAAGGACGAGCAGGAGTTGGCACACCTCACCTCTCTCTGCGGCGATGAAGTACGCGAGGCAGCCGCTCCGATGTACCGCGGAGCCTTGCACTATCGCGACGGCAACAATGGACAAGTGAACTAAATGCCGACTGCTCCTCCAAAGTCGTGCAACTTCCCAGGCTGCGGTAAGGCCGGATGCACTGACCCTGAGCACGCACGCAAACCGCTCAGCGCGTACACGAACAAGGTTGACAGGCCGGGAATGCACCTCTACTGGCGCGCTCGCTGGCGGCACCCGCAGACAGGACTCCGAATCACCGTACTGAGAAAATATCCCATCTGCTGCAAGTGCCATCGCAACGCCTCCACCGTAGCTGACCACATCAAAGACCACCACGGCGACGAGGCGCTGTTCTTCGACTTCAACAATCTCCAAGGCATGTGCGAGCCCTGCCACCACGAGAAGACAGCCGGCAGCATGGCCGAGCGCAGACAGTAGAAAGCCCGCACCGAACAGCGCGTAAACCGGGTCGTCTCCCGGCCAGAACGCGCGAATCTCCGCTCGAAAGCAAGGCAATCGATAGTTGAACGGCTGTTTTCCGAAGGGCAAAAACCGACGTATGCCCAGGGAAAAAGGAAAAATCGCATCTCCAAACAACCGCCCGCTGCTCACACGCCCACCTACGCGAATTGGATTTTGAAAGTGAATCGCGTTTGCGCTGGAATTTTCCGACTAGAAAAGCCGTAGCAGTTTGCCGCCCTTGTACGCGGACGAGTCTCCTCGCCGCGAAACCAATACAGGAGAAATTTGAGATGAAGATTCAAGACGTAGGACAGAAGCAGCCGCCCTTCGACGTAGCAGTTCCCCTCGGCGAGCATTTGATTTCCACCGGACAGTTTCGAAAGTATGTCGACCCCTTCGCGACTGCGAAGCCGACGCACGTGTTGACGTTCGCGCTGCTTCCTTCGCCGGACCCATTCACCGAGCCAGCCGTCGCGTACTCGTGTTCGTGCGGAATAAACGGCTACACCAACTCGAAGAAGGGAACCGCGCACAAGGCTCCGATTTTTCATTGCGGCGGGCCAGTTCTGTGCGACGACGCGACCGCGGACGCATACGTCAAGGCGTTCAAAGCATTCAGCCGCGCGAAGGACGAACCGCAGCCGGCACAGCCGAAGAAAGTTTTCTTTGCGAACGTAGGGAGATGACGATGGCAAACCAAAACGCATTTGAAGGACAGAAGAAAGCCGAGCGTCCAACGTTCGGCCAGACGAAGGTCGATACCGGGTTGAAGAAGGCCGCGCTGGCCGACTACAACTCGCGGCTCATCGTCAACACGGAGAAGCCGCACAACGGCGGGAGATGAACATGCGATACGAAATTCGTTCCACATCCAAAGGCAAGACCCTTTCAGGCTACGCGGCGCGCTATGGCGTGCTCAGCAGGATGCTCGACGGCTTCCGGGAGCGCATTCAGCGCGGCGCTTTCGACGCTGTGCTGCGGTCGAAGCCTGACGTTATCGCAACCTTCAATCACGACGTGAACAAAGTTCTTGGCCGGACCGGAGCAGGAACGCTTCGCCTCGGCTCGGACGTTTCCGGCCTGACGTTCGAAGTCGATTTGCCGAATACATCATACGCCAAAGACCTCGAAGAGAGCGTGAAGCGCGGCGACATGAATGGCTGCTCGTTTGCGTTCGGCAAGCTCACCAACGAGGACCAGAACTTCGAAAACGAAGACGTTGAGGAGGAAGGCCGCATGACGAAGTGTCTTGTGCGGACCATTCGCAATTTCCGGTCACTGCTCGACGTGAGCATCGTGTCCACACCTGCCTATCCAGGCACAAGCGTCGCGCTTCGCAGCCTTGACGCGAGCCGCGGAGTCCAGCGGCACTACGACATGCGGTCAACTGGTCAGCCATTCATCACGGCTGCCGCGCTCGAAGCACTCATCGGCGAGCACGAATTTTCAATGAACGAAGTCGTGGAGATGCGCCGTCGTCGCCGCCGACTTATTGAACAGGCTTTGTACTAAACGACCTGGCGACCAACCCAGGAAATCCAAACGAAAGGAAATAGTCATGCAGACCAACCGAATAGATGAATTGAAGGATGCGGTCGCGGCAAAAGTCGCTGCGCTCACAAACCTCACCGACGAACAGCGCGGGCGAGTTCTCGAAATCGCGCACGCTGCCGCCGTGAAGGTTCAAGGCAGAGAGCCGAACTACGAAGGCATCGCGAACCTAGTTCGCAGTCAAGCCGCTCGTCCAACGCCAAGCGTTGGAAGCGAACAACGGCAAGTTGTAAACCCGACCTAGCGACCGACCTAGGAAATCCAAAACGAGGTGAAAGGAAATGAACAAGCAACAGATGAAAGAGCTAAGCTCCCTGACACAGGAAGCCTACACTCTCAGTGAAAAAGTCAGGCAGACTCCACAGGAAAAGAGGCGTTTTGCTTTCCTTACGGGGACAGCCATACCGGCAATCAGGTCCGGAGCAACGCTGGCCGAAGTGAACGAGTTCGAGCTAAACGAGACCGAGCAGCGCAACGGACTTCCGCTGTCGCGGCTCACGGTGAACCCTGAGCAGCGCCAGCGCGAACAGGAATACCGCTTCTGGATAGGCGGACTTGAGAAGCGGACCGCAAACGAAGTGGAAGGCGCGCCGATGCTCACGCATATCGGCAGCTACACCGGACTCGGCTTCTTCGTTCCGACCGGCTTCTTCGACAAGGTTTGGGATACGATGAAGGCTTCGGACGCTCTGTTTGACGACGAAGCAGTCACACTCATCAAGACCGACAACGGTCGGCCATTGCCAATTCCGACGATGGACGACACCAACAACGACGCTTCGGTGCTCGGTGAAGCCTCCGCTAAGAGTTCCGTCAACATCGGAGCCATCGGACAGGCCAAGCTCGGTGCTTACAGCTACGCGACGCGCGAATGGATTGTCCCACTCGAAGCGTTCGAGGACATGAACTCCACACTCACTTCGACCAAGATTTTCCAAAGGTTCACGTCGCGCGCTTTGGCACGCGGCATCGGACGCGACCTCGTCATCGGCGGCGGCACCACTCAGCCTCTCGGCTTGATTCCTTCGCTCGAAGCGGCTGGCGCGCCCGTAGTCACTGTCATCGGCTCGGCGAAAAACACTGGCGGCTCAGAAGACGGGACCAGCTCAATCGGTTCCGCGGACTTCTCGACTGCGCTGTCGACGCTTGACTCGGCCTACGTTGACTCGCCTTCCATCGCGTGGCTGATGAACCGCTCCACGCTCAACACTGTCGCTGGCATCGTGACGAAGCAGGGCAACCGGCTCAATCTCGTCCAGTACGACGCTGACGGCAAGCCTTCAATCCTCGGCATCCCGGTCAAGATTTGTCCGTCGATGGACAACATCGGAGTGAGCAACATTCCGGTGGTCCTCGGCGACCTTTCTTATTGGGCGACACGCATCGTGACTCCGGGCGCTGAAGAAGGCCTCGGCATCAAGACTTTCCGCGAAGCGGACGGCTTGATTGAGAAAGGCTTGGTGGCATTCCGGTCCTTCGTTCGCGCGGACGGAGCTCTGCTCTGGAACGCCGGCCCGAGTCCGTTCGTCGTGATGCGGAACCACAGCTAAGAAGTTTGAAACGAAAGACTAGAGGCTCAGGCAGCGCGCAAGGCGCGGGCTGCTTGGGCCTTTTTCTTTGTAACAGCTCCACGCCGGTTCGTGAGCTACCATCCTCTGCTTCGCAAACAACCGATAGACCTCACAGGCCAACGCTTCGGCAGGCTTCGCGTCATCAGCTATGCTGGCCACATCAAGCGCGGCAGAACTGCGTGGCTGTGTCGCTGTAAGTGTGGGACCAAGAAAGTCGTGGCCTCGGTCCAGCTTCGAGGCGGATACACCAAGTCGTGCGGCTGCTTGCGGGCAGACAAAACCAAAAGGGGACAATATAGGCTCCTGAACCTAAAGGGCCAGCGGTTTGGCCGACTTGTTGCTGTCCGGCGCTGCGCCGCGGACTACAAGACAACGTCGCGCTGGTGGGTCTGCCGATGCGACTGCGGGGAAACAGTCCGGCTCACGGTCAGTGTTCTTCGTGGGGGCTTTCAGAAGTCGTGCGGTTGCGGCAAGCACGGCAAGACAGCATGGAACTTCAAGCACGGAGGCGTTCGCTTTCACAGGCGAGAGCTGAATTCCTACGATGCGATGAAGCAGCGATGCCTCAATGAAAAATCAACCGGCTACGAAAGTTATGGCGGACGCGGCATCACGATTTGTGAACGTTGGCTCGGCGAGAATGGCTTCGTGAATTTCCTCTTGGACATGGGACCGAGGCCACCAGATACGTCGCTGGACCGGATTAACGTGGAAGGCGGATATTCTCCCGATAACTGCCGCTGGGCTGATTCAGCGACGCAGCACGCGAACCGTCGATGCAACATGACGCCGGACGAGCTCGCCGAGTTGCAGCGCGCCGCCGCGATGGAAAAGACACTAGCTGAGGAGGACGCCTTCGGCGACGGCTACGGCGGGAGCGTGTTCTAGAAGTGACAAGCGCCGCTCGGAGCACAGCGCGTCATCGCTTACACGGCCAGCAGCAAGCCTAAGACTATCGCGCGATGAAGAGGGAAATTCCGAACCCGCTCTTCCGTCGAACCTTGAACAGGTACACTCCTTGACATCGCCCCAGGCTAGGCACAAAATCCGGTTGGGTCTCTCGGTATGGGCCTTGCCCACGCCGGGGATTTGCCTCGTCAGGCGTTCATAGCGACTGGCGAGGTTACTTAGTTGGGGTGAGGGATGGGAGTCGAACCCACGCCAGTGCCGTGCAGCGGGACCGTGCTACCGTTACACCACCCTCACCGTAGAAAACAAACCGGGCTTTGGGAAAGGCGACAGAAGCCTTTTCCAGAGCCCTGTTGTTTTAGGGCGGTGGCTTATCCACGCAGAATCCAGGCAATAATTGGTCCATAAGTTGCTCAGATTAACGCAAGAATTTGCCAAGTCAAGCGCAAACTAGTGCATATCGGATGCTGTACCTTTGGCCAGTACTAGGCAAAAATGTGTCTTGACATGGTCAAATTGTTGCCCCTACTCTAGTGTGCCTCTCGGCCTTAGACTGACGACGAGGAGGAGGAAGAGATGACGCTTTATGTTAGTAGCTCGATTCCACGTATAGACCGCGGCGTCGAACACGTCGGTGTGAGCAGATTGAGAAAGCTTAATTCCAATGACTTGAAAGCAATGGACAAGACACTTGTTCTACAGGAGAACGACCAACCCTTGGCGGTGCTACTCACTTACGAAAAATACCTAGTCCTGCAAGACCAACTCGACTCTCTGACAAGAACTATTTACGTCCTCAGCAATCAAAAAGAATCTGCCGCACTGCGCACGGGAATTGAAGACGTGAACGCGGGACGGACAAAGGACCTAGATGAAGTCAAAGCCGCGCTAAAGAAAAAGAGATAGCGGCCAGAAAGGGAGTTTTCGATGACGGGGCAGCTTCAAGTTCAGCTCACTGCGACGGCGCAAACTACATACGCAAACTCGTACGGCGAGGCCGAAAGCTGTATTTCAAAGGGAGACGAATCCAATCCGAAGGTGAAATTCTTTCGCGACCTAGACGAAGCATTGACCAAGGTAATCCCTTCCGACCCCTTCAACCAGAGGATTGCGCTTTCGGGGTGTATGTCGAGTATTTTTAGGTTCAGCAGAGAAAGTCTGAGAATCTGCTACCTCGGGCACGGGCCGCAGCGCCGGATTATCGTGCTCTATATTTGCCAATCCTGCGCTGACGAAAATGAATCTTACGCAAAATTCACGTACATGGTTATGTCTGGAAAGTTCGACGCGGCCTTTGCTAGCCTGGGACTGAAACCTCCAGACCGCCAGGGCATCTTGCAAACACCCAGCATCAACTAGCCTAGTTCCATTTCTGCGCATCCGGGGCGGGTGGACGAATGTCGATGAGAATCGACTTATCCGGCCTATGGCTGATTTAATTGGTGAGCTGCCGACGCATCGACAGCGCGGACACCCAACTGAGTTCGGATGGTAGCCCGCTTTGTTTGTTGGAAATCGGTGTAGTCATGTGAAACGAAAACCTGCGACCTTGAATTGTAAGAAACCTTGAGAAAGGTTCTGTCAATTTTGTTCGTGATTAGTCGAACGATTTTCTTCTGAGTTGCAGAGTCGGTCGTTCGCTTTAACCCAAGGATTCGTCCTTTCTTACCGAGTTCTACAATTACTGCAAATGCGGGGTCAACAAATCGAAGGTTATTGAGATACTCACATCCGATGATGCTCTTGTTTCGACTTTCGTCGACATCAAAGCCTTCATCAATGCACAGGGAGGCCGTCCCATCAAGCAATCCCTGTAGAAACTCCTTCGACGCTGCGCAACGCGCTTCCGCTTCGTTTGCAGAATGGAGAAAGACATTCGTGTCAACGGTCACATCAACTAACACGCTATCGTCCTCCCTTGGTGCTCGACACCCTTGCCAATCGAAGGGCTTCACCAAGAGATTCCTCAAAGAAGCCAACAGGCCATTGATTTGGCTCAATGTGGCCGTTTTTAGATATTGGAATCTTTCGAAGAACAGATGAGACCCCTTCCTTCTCCACATAATAGAGGGCCACATCTTCGGGTCTTAGTTTGCCCTCTGCGATGAGGGTACGGATTCTTAAGACCAAATGCTCGCTATGAGTTTCCACGATTACGGTCTTCTTGCTCGCAGACATTTCTGCGAAAAGATTTGCAAGTTGACATTGAAGTCTAGGGTTGAGGTGTATCTCCGGCTGCTCGAAGAACAGGATTTCTTTATCTGTAGAATGAAACCCTTGAACTATAAGCGGTAGAAGTTGTGAGAGTCCAAAACCTGAGTCCGAGTAATCGACACTAGATTCGCCGTGCAAATCCGTTACCTTGAGAGCGAAAAGGTCATCATGGAAGCTGTCCCAAGAAATGCTGCGTGCGAGGCCAAATTTTTTGAGCCATTCGTTAGTCTTCGGCGCAAGTTGGTCCCTTTTAGTCAGATAAAGAATATGCGGCGCGAGCTCTCCGCGCACGCCGACAGCTTCCGGAACTTCTTCGGTACTTTCATAGAATCGTTTCGGATAATCACGGAGCGGACCAATGTAGTTGAGACCCGAGAAAGTTTGGCGGATATATGCCTCGGCGGCACTCAGATAACTCAAGTAGTCAGAGTCCTTTCCAGAAAGGTCTAACGTCACTGAATTTCTGACCTTACTTTTCTTGCCTTTTGCCCGCCGACGAATCGTCCGTTCCTTCTCTTCGAATAATTGGCGAATTATGCTAAATCCTGAAAAAGTGAAGTGAATAGGCTTAACGGCTTTCGCAATTTTCAGTAGCGGAGATTTTATGGCCAACGGCGTGGAAAGAGTGTAGCTCCCAGAGGCCGTCCGCTTTCGTAGCAGGCAACGCCGTCCATAGATGTCAAAGATTTCAAAGCGTAGCAGCTCTACTTCGAGAGGGTCACGGCCCTTGCCGAATTCGAGTCGGACCTCGCCCGGCGGGTAGGTACCGACGGATTTCAGTTTCTTCTTCTCGGTATTTTGTCCAAGGGATTGCAAACGAAGGCAGAACTCGAAAGTGCGATTCTTCCTCCTTCCATGCACAGCGTTCTTGTACGTACCAACGTCCGCCAACGGTCCAGTAATCTTGAGGGCGATATCGTCATCCCCAGAATCGAGTGTTTGCTTCAACAATAGCAACGGGCGAATGAGATTTGTTTTTCCAGAGTTATTTGCGCCAAGAACTACGGTCACCGGTCGCAGGTCAAACCACCCGGTATCTTTAAAGCTTCGAAAATTTCTCCAGCGGAACTGCAATTCGGGTCCGGAACTCTTGGTTTCCTTGCGTGCTCTTTTATTATTCATTGGTTGCGCCATTATCTAGTTGTAGGGTAGGTATCGAAGCAAGAGAGTACCACTATCTGAGTCCGAAGGCTGAAAAACCATCGCCCCGCGCCAGTCGAAGCCCCTGCTGCTCCTGATGTCCCTCTTGCACCACACGAATAAAACCCATTGTCCTGACAGCCCTTCGGTCAGCTACTGCACCGTCTCGGTAACCTGAGTTTCTTCGTGCTGTTCTCGGATTCTGCTGACGTCAATTGCAATCATTCGCCTGCCGCAGTGTATTAGACTTTTTTTGCTTTCAAACTCAGGGCCTTCTTGGAACTTCGTTTCAATTGAGCAGGTGGTGTTTCCAGATTCTTCGAAGGTCTTTATGAGAAAATAAAGATTCTTGCCGACCTTGGAAGTGCCCGCATCCCAACTGTCTGCCCACTGGCGGAGCGCCCAATAAAGGCGTCCGTTCTTGAAAGTGATGCTTCCGAGCGTGTCATACTCACCTGTCTGTTCGTTCTTCTCGCTGACAATCCAACCATCACTTGAATTCTCCGCACCGACCTTGGTCAGTTTATAGCCCCGCTCTGCAAGTTTGCTGATGACAGCATCCTTTCCCATCCCGAGTTGCAGGGCTGTGGTTCCGACAGAGATTCGCTCAGGTTCTTGCCCCGTGAAAGCACGAGGTACAAACGTCAAAAGGATTCCAAGCCCTAAGCCAAGCAAAAGGTTTCTCATACTGGACTCCGTTCAGATATTTCCTCGGCGTTCACGCTACACCAAACACTGAGGAAAGCAAAAGGGCCGAACCCGAAGGTCCGGCCCTTTGTGACTGCCTCTGACTGTGGCGCTTGCTACTTCTTCACCTCGCGGACTACAAAGGTCCATTTTCCGTTGATTGTAATTCTGCGTGTGATAACTTCCTCGATTTTGACCTCTGGCTTGGCCGCCATTACTTGGACTCCTTAGCGGCCTTCTTCGCCTCCGCTGCGACCTTTTCTATTGCCGCGTTTGCTTTCGCGAGCTTGGCTTCGGCGCGTTTCTCTTCACGCACTTGGAGCCGCCGCCAGTCCTTAACGGTCTTGCACTTCTCGTCCATCAACTCGGCGGTCTTCGTTTCGACGTTCAGGTTGACCACGTTGCCTTTCGCCGTGCCCCAAAATTCGTAGCGATGCCACTTTGAATTGAGGCAAGACTTGATGCGGCGGTCCACAGCGTCTTTGCCTGCCGCTTTTCGCACAATCAAGTCCAGCTCTTCGCGGACCTTCGGCGTTATTTCGAACTTCTTTTCTTTGCTCACTGTGTTGGCTCCTTTGAGAGTTAGGGACCTTACACAGGCACCGTCGCCAAGATTTCGGGATGAGGACAAGGGCCGAGGACCAAAACGGACTGGGCCAAATGGCCCATGGTTACTTCCTCTACATACCTGACCGTCGGTCCAGCTACAGGAAACAGTGAGGTTGCGCTACAAAGTAGGAGCCATTCGAACTGCGCTGTTAGAAACTCCGACTCATGCAAAACGGACGGATTTACAGGAAGGGCCGAAGTTGGATTCTGGACTACGCCGTCAAGGAGTTGCGTAGCGGCGGGCCGAAGTGGGCCAAGCGGTCGAAGAAGCTCGCGCCTGTTTGCGACGAGTTCCGGACGGCAGCAAGCGTTCGCCATCTCGCCGCCGACCACCTAGCGCCGTACAACGCCAAGACCGTGAAGGCCGAAAGCACGGACACGGTTGAAGGCTACGTCCAAAACATATATCTCCCGCATTGCCAAGCTACTCTCCGGCCTTCCACGTACAACGGCTACAAGTTCCTATTCAAATGGCTCCAACCGCATCTAGGAGACGTTCGCCTACGGGATTTCGGACCTGTGGAGGCCGAACGCCTGCTGAGTGACTTCGCCGCCGAGAAGTTGCGCGCGAACAACATGATGCGGCACGTCAAGGGCTTCCTGTCCGGAGCGTTCCGATACGCGGTTCGCATGGGAACCATCCGCTTTAACCCAATGCGTGAGACCATGCTGCCGAAGAACGTCAAGCCAGCACAGGAGACCTACGCCTACTCGCTGGCAGAAATCCAAGCCATGCTGAAAGTGCTTGCCGAGCCAGCGAGGACGGTCGTGCTGGTCGCTGCGTTTACCGGCCTCCGACTGTCGGAAGTCCGCGGCCTAAAGTGGACAGACGTTGAGGACGACGTATTGAATGTACACAGGTCCGTCTGGCGCAAGCACGTTAGCGACACGAAGACAGTCGCGAGCACAGGGACGGTTCCGCTACTGCCGTTGGTTGCGGAGGCGCTGCACGACCACCGCAAGACGAGCACAAGCGAGTACATCTTTGCTGGCGGAACCGGCAATCCGCTTGTGATTGCGAACCTGACCCGCCGCGACATCGCGCCTGTGCTGGAGAAGAACAAAATTCCGTGGCACGGCTGGCATGGATTCCGGCGCGGACTTTCGACCAACTTGTACGAACTCGGCGTAAAGGATATGGTGATTCAGGCGATTCTGCGGCACGCGGACGTGGCCGTGACAAGAAAACACTACATCAAAACTTCGACGGCACAGGCTGAATCCGCGATGCAGGAACTGGCGAAGGCTTGGAAGCGTGTACGCAAAACTGTACGCCAAAACGAACGCACTTGACCGCATTTGTTCGCATTTGACTCCTAGTACTACGCAGGAAAACACTGCAAATTTCGCTAGGACTAGGACCAACTGGTGGACTGTGGCACCGAATGTCGCGGGTTCAAGCCCCGTCTCCCACCCCAACTCTGTTCTACCCAGCACTCTCACCCTATGCGCATCGTGATCCTATAATCGTGGTAGCAAGCTCAACCTCGAGTGATGAAGAGAATTCTCCTCATGCTGTTGTTAATTCCCCTGGTGCTAATAGAGGTTTACCTCTGCACAGTTTTTCTGCCAGTGGACTGGCAGCGGACGCTCGACAATCAAATAGCTCGCATTCTGCCCGAGTCGCACGATTCAACACCCATAACGCATCCCAATATAAACCAAGAGATAGAACAAGTGCTTAGTAAGCACATTTGGCTGAAAATCGCGCTGGATGTCGTCGCCATAGTCCTGCTAGTTGCCAATACTTTGGCCATTCGCATGGTCTGGCGACTTCTGCGCGGCGGGCGAATCGCAGCAGAAATCGGTTGAAACTCAGCACCCAAGGCAAGTTGGGTCAAAGTCTGCGAACGGGTGGGTGAGAGTCCGCCAAATTCTTCGTCACTTCTTGCTTTTCTTGGGTTTCCGGCCCTCGAACAAATCCAGAATCTCGTTCGGCAACGGGGCATCGAAGTTACCTGGAACCTTAAACGTACCGCCATACAGCCCGAGTTTTCGCACTGGTCCGGGCGTCTCAACAGGAATCAGCCGGGCGACAGCAAGACCGCGGTTCGTGATGGTAATTTCCTCGCCAGCGGCCACGCGGTGAAGCAGCTTCGTGAATTGAGACTTTGCCTTACTGATACTCGCCGTCTTCACAAATTCATGTTCGGCCACGCCAGCGCACTAAGTCAACTGCTCTACCCTCGAGCGTTTCGCAATTGGCCTCATTCTGCCTATCATGAATCATGACTTCCCTGCGCTGCCGCGGCGTACTCTTCGATATGGATGGAGTTTTGGTGGATTCGACGGCGGCGGTGGCGCGCGTGTGGTCCGTTTGGGCGCAGAAGCATGGCCTTGACGCCGATACGGTGGTGAAGATCGCGCATGGACGGCCAAGCATCAGCACAATTCGTGAACTCCTTCCAGGAAGCGACCATGAAGCTGAAGACCGCGAAGTCGAGCGCTTGGAGATCGAAGATGTCGAAGGCATAGCGGCTTTGCCGGGAGCCGCGGAACTTCTGCGCGCGATTCCGTCAAACAAATACGCCATCGTGACGTCCGCGACGCGCGCGCTTGCCGAAGTCCGCTTGCGCGCCGCCGGACTCCCGGTTCCGGCAAATCTTGTGACCGCGCGCGACGTTCAGCGCGGCAAGCCGAGTCCTGATCCTTACTTGATGGGGGCGAGAATCCTGGGCGTTCCGCCTGTGGAATGCGTCGTCATAGAGGACTCGCCCTCCGGCGTTCGGGCGGGCAAGGCGGCAGGTGCACGCGTGGTCGCTCTGCGCACCACAGCCACAGACGAGGAGCTCCAGGAAGCGGGCGCAGATTGGATTGTCGATGACTGTGCCGAACTTTCCATAAACTTCCCATCGTCCAGCGAAGAGTTTTTCCTCCTTGCGCGTCGAACAAATTAGTCCTGGGCTCAACCGAAACAGGTAGAATCTCAACTTTGCCAATGGTGAACTACGATTTTGCTTTGAGGAGAAATCGATGATGCGTGTGAAAAATTTGGGTGTGCTGCTAGCGATTGGATTTTTGATGGGGCTCATCAGCGCAAGAGCGTATGCACAAGATAAAGATGCCAAGACCGCTGACAAGCCGGCGGAGGCTGCAACACCCGCGCCCGCCAAGGAAGAATCCTCCGTCACCGATCACACCATCAAGCTCGGTGGACAAACGATTCCCTACAAAGCCACTGCGGCTACGATTTTGCTGAAGAACGAAAAGGACGAACAGACTGCACTTATTTATTACACGGCGTACACGCGCAGCGACGCGAAAGACCTGAGCCAGCGCCCGATCTCCTTCGTCTACAACGGCGGCCCAGGTTCAGCCTCCGTCTGGCTGCACATGGGCTCCTTCTCGCCGCGACGCGTCATCACGGTGAACGCCGAGGCCACACCGCCGGCGCCGTACAAGCTAGTGGAAAATGCAAATTGCCTGCTCGACAAGACAGATCTGGTGTTCATCGATCCCGTTGGTACGGGATTCAGCCACGCTGTCGGGAAAGCCCACGACAAGGATTTCTGGGGCGTGGATCAGGACGTCAAATCACTGGCGCAATTCATCAACACCTACGTCAGCCGCAACAGCCGCTGGAATTCTCCCAAGTTTCTGATCGGCGAGAGCTACGGCACATTCCGCTCCGCGGCGCTTTCAAATTATCTGCAATCGCATGACGGCCTGTACTTCAACGGCATCGTGCTGATCTCTTCAGTACTGGACCTGGGAACGATTTCCTTCAACGCCGGCGAGGATATGCCTTACATCTTTTATCTGCCCAGCTACGCTGCCACCGCCTGGTATCACAAAGTTTTGAAAGACCGCCCGGACAATTTGAATGCCTTCCTGGTCGAGACGCGCAATTTCGCGCAAACGGACTACGCCGGCGCTTTGATGAAAGGCTCCAAGCTGGGCGAAGCGGAGAAATCCGCTGTGGCCAAAAAGCTTTCGCGCTACACCGGCCTGAGCGAAGACTATATGGTCAAAGCCAACCTGCGCGTGAACCTGCCGCAATTCATGAAGGAACTGCAACGCGCCCGCGGGCTGACCACCGGCCGCCTGGACGCGCGTTTTTCTGGATGGAGCTATGATTTGCTGGGCGAATACGCCGAATACGACCCCCAAGACACTTCCATCACCGGCCCGTTCACCGCGGCCTTCAACAACTATGTTCGAGATGAGCTTAAATTCGGACAGGACAAGGTCTACCGCACCGGGTCCGACGAAGCCGGCAATAACTGGGATTGGAAGCACCGCGGCGGCGGAGATAATTTCGGCTTTCCCGGCTCGCCAAACGTGGAAGGCGACCTTATCCAGGCGATGCTCACGAATCCACACTTGCAAGTCGAAGTCGAGAACGGCCTCTACGACCTGGCAACGCCGTTCTTCGCCACCGAATACACCATGGAGCACCTGGGCTTGCCGGAAAAACTTCAAAAAAACATTCACCTGCAATACTACGACGCCGGACACATGATGTATTTACGGGATGAAGATTTGGCGAGGCTGAAATCGAATATCGCCAGCTTCATCGATGGAGCTTCCAGACCTTAGCCTGTAAGATCGCAAGGAATTTCACACTATTTCGTGCAAATCTTCCGGGGCCGGCGTGCGCTGTGCGTCGCCGCTTTTATGGCGTTCAGGCGCTACCTGTCCTTTTGGCCAGTTGCCCACAGGCAATCGTGCCGAGTGCATCACGAATTAGAGACACTTGATTCACCTACAATCGTTTTGAGCACGCCGCAGGTACACCGCTCTTGGTTCCAAGGGCCTCGCGAGGATGGTACGCACTCCATGGGCACAACAACGCAAACACTTCCGCCGCAATCGACGCCTGCAGAGACTGCCGCTCCAGCGGCGTCTGCCCCTCAACGAACCATTCATACCGCTCAACTTGTCACGGCCATGCTCAAGTCCAGCACGCATGTCAGCGATTTGATTTTTTCCCCGGGCCGCGCGCCGCAAGTGGAAGTTTCCGGGCAGCTGGTCGCGCTGAAATACAAAGGCCTAGAGTGCTTGACTTCTCAGGATACGGATTTGATCGCCAAAGATATTATGGGCAAGAATGAGACGCCCGCCCGGAAGCTCGAAGAGGAAGGCTCTGCCGATCTCTCTTACGGAATCACGGGAGTTGCGCGGTTCCGCGTCAATATTTTCAAACAGCGTGGCAGTTGCGCCATCGTGATGCGCGTTGTTCCGGATAAGATTCCAGGATTCGATGAGCTTCATTTGCCTCCGGTTTTGAAGGAGATCGTCGAACTGCGCAATGGCGTTGTGCTGGTCACCGGCCCGACGGGTTCTGGCAAATCCTCCACGCTCGCAGCCATCCTAGACAAAATGAATGAGGAAAAGGCCTACCACATTCTCACCATCGAAGACCCCATCGAGTTTCTGCATCGCCACAAGAAGGCGACCATTCATCAACGAGAATTGCATTCCGATACACCCACGTTTGCACTGGCCTTGCGCGCCGCGCTCCGCCAGGCGCCAAAAGTGATTCTCGTCGGCGAGATGCGTGATCGTGAAACGATTGAAATCGCGCTCGAAGCGTCCGAGACGGGCCACCTGGTCATGTCCACGCTGCACACCATCGACGCGTCAAAGACCGTCGAGCGTATCGTTGGAGTTTTTCCGATGGCGGATCAGCAAGGCATCCGTTCACGCCTTTCGAAAGCTTTCCGTTTCATCATTTCGCAGCGGCTGCTTCCCAAGAAAGACGGCAAAGGACGCATCGCCGCGGTGGAAATTCTGAAGTCCACCATGCGCACTCGCGAATACGTCGAAAAAGGGGAGAGTGAGGGCAAGTCGCTGCTCGATGCAATGCGCGACGGCTCGACCGAAGACATGCAGCACTTTGACGGCGAAATCGATAAGCTCATCCGCGAAGGCACAGTTGATTTCGAAACCGGCATCTCCTATTCCTCGAACGCCGGCAACTTGCGCCTCGAGTTGGCGGACTACCTCGACGAACGCCGCAACAAGCAGCCGTCCAAGACGGCCGAGCCGGCCACGGAGATCGAAATCGAACGATAGCTGTATAGCTGACAAAGGCTTGGGTCGCTGTTACAGACAACCATCCAACTTGTGAAAGATGGTGACCCTCTTAAGCGAGTCCGAATCATCGGCCTTAGCGCTATCTCGGTGCTCGACGGCCCCGAATTGAAATGCAATGTAGACATTGTGCTCTTCGCAATACCAAGGATGACCCTCTTTTCCAATCTTCAATAGGTCCGCAAACGCGCTCCACTCGTCAATGCAGCACAATTGCCCAAAACTAATGTTTTTCGCATGAAAGTAGTCTTCGACTTCCTTGCGCGTCATTCCTGGTTTGAGTATTTCAGAATACGAGCGCAGTGCTGCCTGATAACTATCTTCGCGCTTCTGCTGCGCCCGCTTCTTCCATGCACAACCGGCTGTGGCTCCAGTAACGAGAGCGAGAATCATCGGTAGGAGAAGTGACCGGCAGCGAATCATAAGTAGTACATCATACGGGAACGTAACGTCACCCACGGTAAGAATCGTGAGCGATGAAGTTCAGTAGAGTTCACAATGAAGCTAGTGGACTGACGGGCTAAATCGGTTATTCTTATGCGGACCTGACGTCTCATCCGGGTCCGGTTTCCAAGAATAATTCTGCGATGAATTCTTCGAGCGGCAGCGCGAAGCTGCAATTCCCTGGCGTGCTCCTGGTCATTCTCCTCGTCGCGCTGGGATTCCTCCTACTCAGCCTATTCGCGCCTCGCTCCAGCGAAAATCTTTTTCGCCGCTTCGAAAATGCTTTCACAAAATTGGCGGAGGAGAAGACGCTCGCCATCTGGATCTTGTTTTTCTCGGTGATCATCCTCCGGCTGTCCGTCCTCAAGCTGCTCCCGGTTCCCATCCCCGGTATTCACGACGAATTCAGCTACCTGTTGATGGGCGATACGTTCGCGCACGGCCGTCTCGCCAATCCGACTCATCCCATGTGGATGAGTTTCGAAACGTTTCACGTCAATTGGATTCCGACCTATTCTTCGAAGTATCCGCCGGCGCAAGGATTCGTATTGGCGCTGGGGTATTTACCGGGATTCCCGTGGATCGGCGTCTTGCTGAGTACTGCCGCAATGGCGGCGGCGATTCTCTGGATGCTGCAAGCGTGGCTTCCCGCGCGATGGGCGTTCCTCGGCGGCATCCTGGTTGCGCTGAAGTTTGGAATCGCCAGCTACTGGATGAACAGCTACTGGGGTGGAGCCGTCGCGGCCACCGGAGGTGCACTGGTGCTGGGCGCGCTGCCAAGAATCATGCGGCATTCGCGTACGTGGACTGCTCTGCTGCTTGGCCTTGGAATCGCCATCTTGGCGAACAGCCGTCCGTTTGAGGGATTGCTTCTCTGCATCCCTGTCGCATGCAGTTTTCTTTGGTGGCTTGTCGGAAAAATGAAATCCGATGCGGCAACGCGGGCGAACGCCGTGAAAATTCTCTTGCCGCTAGGAGCCGTCCTGATATGCACCGCATCCTTCATGGGCTACTACAACCGGCGCTTGACCGGAAACGCCGCGCTTTTCCCGTATATCTTGAATGCGCGAACGTATGAATCCGCCGGGCTCTTCCTTTGGGATCACCCCCGAGAGCCGTTGCACTACAACAATCGCCAGTTCGAAGATTTCTACAATGGCTGGGAACTCGACAACTACAACAATCCTTGGGAGGACGTTTGGAGAGTAACCGCCGAAAAATTGACGCGCAGCGCCAGCACGTATTTCTGGTGGGGCGCGCTGCTGCTCTTACCCGGCGTGCCGTTCGTGTTCCACGATCGCAGGATGCCCTTGCCGCTAGCGATTTTCTTTTTGGTCGTAGCCGGGTTCTTTACCGTGATCTGGTCCATGCCCCACTATGCGGCACCCATGACCGTCGTGATTTTTCTGCTGCTCGTTCAAGCCATCCGGCATCTCCGCACGATGAAGGTTGCGGGACGCCCTGTCGGCAGAGCATTGTCCCGCGCGGTCGTCATGCTTCTTATGGTGGACACCATCCTGGCCGTGGCCCACGGCGTTTGCGATCCGCTGAACTGGACTTGCCAGGGAGATCCCAGCCGGGCGCGAATCATCGAAAACCTTTCCCATACGCCGGAAAAACACTTGATCATCGTGCGCTACGGCGAGGATCACAACGTTCACGACGATTGGGTTTTCAATGGAGCGGACATCGACGGCGCCAAAGTGCTCTGGGCGCGGGAAATTAATCCGCGGCAAGATGCCAAGCTCTTCTCTTATTTCAAGGATCGCAAAATCTGGCTGATCGAGCCGGAGGTCGACAATACCGAACTGCTTCCCTACCCTCTGGCCCCCGCCCCACCGAAAAATTAGACGCCCTTACTATTTGTTTTTCTTGAGCAGGGAGACAAAGTGCAATCCTCGCCCAACGAGAAGGCTGAATGGCGCCGGATACAGCGGCACCTGTCTGGTCCAACTCGCCTCTGCTAGTCCGCACCCCGCAAAATGTTCCGCCCATTCCTTGCGGCTCTGATAGTTGTAGGTCAGCACGACACCGTGAGGCCGGTTGCCCACCCAATCCATGAAGCGCAGTGTCGCGTCGTCGAAAAAGTTTTCGTCCAGATGGTCTTTCAGTAGCACGAAGGACCGGCTCACACGCACGGCCTCGCGGAGCAGTATCTCCGGATCTTCCGTGTGATGCAGTACATCCACGAACAGGCAAACGTCAAAGGATTCGTCTGGAAACGGAAGCGACGCTCCATCAAACGCGCGGCACTCGATTTTGCAGCCCGGCCGCACAAGAAATTCGACGCCGCAAATCGAAACATCCGGACGAAGCTGGGCGATGAGGCTGCCGATCGTTCCGTCGCCACAGCCAACATCCAGCACGCGGGCGTTTTGCGGTATTTGCGCCGCCAACATCTCCGCGAGCACACGCGTGCGCCGTTCGAATACAAAAGCGTGGTGCCAGCGCCCGATCCAGGAAAGTGGCCAGGAGGGTGGCCGCGAACTCTGCGGAGTCACGGCCATTTATTTCAGGTCGTAGTCGCCGATGAACGTCCCGCGGCTGATGCCCAGCATGCTCAAGAAGAATGAAGCAAAAATCACCTGCACGCCAAGAAACAGCCACATCGACCAAAAAAGGACCTGGCGTACTTCATGCAAAGGGCCGAAGCCGCTCGCCGCCCATTGCCAGGTGATCCACGCACAGCCCGCGAAGCCCGCAAGAAACAATGTTCCGCCGAGAACCAATCCGGATTCCAGCGTGATGCGCCGCAGTGTGCGCTTCAGCGACACCGTGCCACGGTCAAACCGCTCCGCATAGCTGAAAACTTTCGCGAACGCCCCGATGGAAAGGATTTGCGCGCCCAGCAGCGTGAAGATCACACCAAAAATCATCGTGTGAATATCCAGCGTGATGCGTGGAGTGATCGTCCGCGGCCCCGGCAGCAGCCAAATCACCAGCGCCAGCCCCACTGCGGCCAGCGAAGCCCCCGGCAGAAAAAAAAGCCAGTTCGGCGCATACAAGAGCATGAACCGCAGACTCCGCCACCCGTCTCGAAAACTCCGCAGGTGCGGCGCGCGCCCGCGCTTGTCCGGCCACAAAATGATCGGAATCTCCGTGATGCGCGCCCCAATTTGCGCGGACTTGATGATCATCTCCAGCGCAAACTCCATTCCGGAGCTGCGCACATCCAGCCGGTCGTACAGTTTCCGCGTGAACCCACGCATCCCGCAGTAGCTGTCCCCGATTCCCGCATGAAATAAAGTGTTCAGCAGCGCAGTCAGCCCGGGATTCCCGAAATACTTGTGCAGCGGCGGCATCGCCCCAGGCTTGATCTCGCCCCGGAAACGATTGCCCATCACCACATCAAACCCTTCGCGCAATTTCTCGACGAAGCGCGGAACGTCCGTAAAGTCGTAACTGTCGTCCGCATCCCCCATGATGATGAAGGGCCCGTGACTGGCCGCGATTCCCGCCCGCAGCGCCGCGCCGTACCCGCGTTCCGGAACGTGAATCACGCGCGCTCCATGCTGCTCAGCAATTTCGATCGAGCCGTCGCCGGAACCGTTGTCCGCCACGATCACTTCGCCCGCCAGCCCCGCTTTGCGCATCGCGTTTACCGCTTTATCAATGCAGAATGCGAGCGAATTCGCCTCGTTCAGGCAAGGGATGACCACCGACACGTCGACGGCCTGCGGCGTGCCCACAACGGCAGGTGATGAGCTCACGGAAGTCAAAGCGCTGTTCATGCGGGAATCATGATAACCCGCCCGCTCGAACTTTTCATCACGCGAACCGCAGTGCGCCTCTGAAGAGCTGAAATCGCAGAGGTGTTCTTAGGTGAGTAGCGCCGTCCCAGTTACCGAACCTCGGCGCGTACGACGGTGATGGTCTTGAGCATCCTCACCCAGCGTGCCGGACGCTTCTCATGCGGCGCTACCAGCCGGAACGGGCCCTGCTTTGGACCGATAGGCGCGCCGTCCATCGTATCCGCAACGATTACCTCCGAGTCGAGAATCCCCGAATCCAGTTCCGCCAGTGAAAAAATCACGCGATACCCGTCTTCGGCTTCCGCCAGAACATAAGTCGCCATCGAAGCGCCACGAAGTTGTTCGCCTTGCGGAACTCCGGCTCGGCGTAGCAGTTCTTCAAGCAGCACGCCCTCATACATCTCCTGCTTCTTGTCGTGCGGATTCAAAACCGAAAGCGTTTTCCGCGGCATCTTCTTCAAATCGGCAACCGTCAGAACGAGCGGCGTCCCTACCGCGCCATTGATTCGCAGTTCCGCAGCGGGAGCGGCAGGTGCTGCGGTTTGCGCAAATGGCTCCGGTACCGGCAAGAAGAACTTCGTCAGCGCGGCCGCGAGCAGTATCGAAATGCATATCGGAATGTTGCGATTCACAGTAAGCCCTCCCAAAGCAAAAACTCATCCAGGATTCGGCTAAATTCGTCCACAGTATAGCCGGATTAAGCCGGTTTGACATAACGATACGAACCGTATTGAATTACTGAACCGCGGATGCCGGCTTGGCTGCTTGGGGTGGCTTCAAGGCCCGCGTATTCCAGTCTCCAGGGAGTCCCAAAAAATGAACCTGAACTGTGTTCTTTCACCTGCGCCTAAAGCTCTTGCCATTCATCGAGGACGCATCGGCCGAACCGTCCTGTCACGGCCTACTCTCACCGTGCTGACGCTTTTTGCTTTGGTTCTGTCGTCCTGCCTGCCTTCCGCCCGCGCTCAAGTCTCGGCAAGCATTACCGGAGTTGTGATGGATTCCTCCGGCGCTCCCGTACCTGCAGCCACAGTGACCGCAAAGAACACCGAGACCGGCGCCGAGCGAAGCTCCGTATCAGACGATGCGGGACGCTACCAAATTGTTTCGCTGCCCGTGGGGCAATACGAAGTGAGAGTTGCCAAGTCCGGCTTCCAGGAAGCCATCCGCAGCGGAATCCGTCTTGTCATCGGACAAGAGGCCAGCGTGGATTTGCAATTGCGAGTAAGCGCGGTGAAAGCCGAAGTGCGGGTTACTGGCGATGCGCCCATCGTCAGCACGACCACCAGAGATATCTCCGGCCTTGTTGGCGAGCAACAAATAAAGGATCTTCCGCTCAACGGGCGCAGCTACGATTTGCTGCTGCCCTTGAATCCCGGCATCGTGAACTTCACCTGGACGAAAACCGGCGGAACCGGAATTTCGAATTCCACTACCGCAAACAACTTCGCCGTTTCCGGGAACCGCCCGCAGCAAAACCTCTTTCTCCTGAACGGTGTGGAATTTACCGGCGCCGCCGAAAACAACATGCAGCCCGGCGGCACCAGCGGAATGTTGCTTGGCGTCGAAGCCGTCCGCGAATTCAACGTGCAGCGCGACTCCTACGGTGCCGAATTCGGCAAGCGCCCCGGCGGCCAGGTTGTGATCGTGACGCAATCGGGAACCAATCAGTGGCATGGAACGGCGTTCGAATACCTGCGCAATAACGCGCTGGACGCCGCAAATTTCTTCGACCAGGGCTCCGCCGCGCCCTTTCAGCGCAATCAATTTGGAGTCTCCGGCGGAGGGCCGCTCCGCAGTGACAAGACTTTTCTCTTCGCCAACTACGAGGGCTTTCGTCAAAACTTGCACCAAACTTCAGCGACATTTGTTCCCGACGCCGCTTCCCGCGCCGCCGCCGTGCCCAGCGTTCAGCCACTCCTGAATCTGTGGCCCACGCCCCCCGCGGGCGCGCCGGACTTCAACGGAATCGCGGAAGTCTTCGGCAGCCCGCTGCAAACGATCCAAGAAGACTTCGGCACGGCGCGTCTCGACCACACTTTTTCGCAGCGCGATACCCTCTCCGGTATTTACACCATCGACGACGGCCGCGACTTCACTGCCACCCCGCTCGATCCTTTCAGCAGCGACATCGTCACTCTGCGCGAACAGGTCTTGACCCTCGAAGAGACGCACGTTTTCTCTCCCGCCCTGGTAAACAACGCGCGCGTTGGATTCTCCCGCGCCGGCTATTTCTTTACCGGCGAGCCGACTCCGGGCACTCCGGCGGCCAGCGTTCCCGGCTTTCTGATCGGTCATCCCGTCGGCGCCGTGGTAGTCGGCGGCAGCGCGGCCTCCAACCCCCAGGCGCAACTCGGCCTTGCCGGGAGCAACAACGGCAGCAACCTGACCATCGCGCGAAATCTCTACACCTTCGAGGACCACGTTACGCTGACCCGCGGCCGCCATCAGTTCACCTTCGGCGCTTGGTTGCAGCGTTTTCAATCCAACGAAACCATCGCGCTCAGCCAGTTTGGCCAGGCCACCTTCACCAGCCTGCAAACTTTCCTGCAAGGGACCATTTCCAGCTTCCTCTTCGATCCTTCGCCAACGGAAATGAATTGGCGGTCTCTCTTTGGCGCCTTTTACGCCCAGGACACCATTCGCGTCACTCCAAGGCTTACGCTGACGCTGGGCTTCCGCGACGAATTCAGCACCGGCTGGAATGAAGCGCACGGCCGCGCCGCGAACTATTTCTTCACCAACGGCATCATCAACAGCACACCACACATAGGCGATTCTCTTTTTCAGAATAACAACGCAAAGTTCCTGCCGCAGCCGCGCATCGCCGTGGCCTGGAGCCCTTTCAGCCCCAAGACAGTCATTCGCGCAGGCTTTGGCATGTACAACGATCTTCAAGATGCACTGGGCTACCGCGCCGACCAGAATGCGCCGTTCAATCCCACTTACAGCGTCGCGACCACCGTCTCGAAGTTGCCCATTGACCCCGCAGGGCCGGTTCCCGCCGGTGCCAAGCTTGTTCCTGGCGGCGTCGATCCCGGCATGAAAACGCCCACGCTGATTTCCTATTCAATTCGCATCCAGCGCGAGCTATCTCCCAATACCTCGCTCACCGTCGGCTACGTCGGTTCGCATGGCTATCATGAAATGATTGGCATCGACGCAAACGAACCGTTCCCCGTGATTTGCCCTGCATCGCCATGTCCCGCAACGTATCCAGTCGCCACTCCTGCCGGTCCCGGCGGAGTTCCTCCCGCTACGCCTGGATTCCCCGCGGCCCTCGCTGGCCAGCCGGTTCCGGCCGGATCGTATTTCGTTCCAACCACGACCAAAGCCAATCCCACGCTCAACAACACCTGGACGTGGTTCTCGAGAGGAGACAGCTCGTACAACGCGCTGCAAGTGGATGTGAACCGACGCTTCAGCGCAGGCCTGACTGTGCGCGGCGTGTACACCTTCTCGAAGGTTCTCGACGACGGAGATTCCCTCAACGCCACAACATCGGGAGGCGGGCCCGCGCTGGCTTCCAATCCATTCAATTTGCACTCCGATTGGGGACTGGGCACTTTCGACGTGCGGCACGTCGCGGTAATCGATGCCTCGTACGCATTGCCGATCGGCCATGGCAAGCTTTTGCTCGGCGAGGTTCAGGGATTCGCGAACAACCTGGTAAGCGGATGGACCGTCAACTCGATTGTGACGCTGCAGGGTGGCTTTCCATTTTCGCCGCAGCTCAGCTATAACCCATCCGGCAACGGCGACACGCGAAATCCAGTGCGCCCGTTCAAAAACCCGGCGTTCACGGGACCGATTATCCTTGGCAACCCCGGCAAATGGTTTGATCCCAACGCATTTCTTGCACCAGCCAACGTCCCCTCCAACTTCGGTTTCTACGGAAACGTTGGAAGAGACACGCTGATCGGCCCGGGCCTGGCGACCTGGGACTTTTCCGCCATGAAGGACACGAAAATCCGCGAGCGCCTGACGCTTCAGTTTCGAGCGGAAATCTTCAACCTGCTCAACCGCGCGAATTTCAATTTGCCCAACGCCGTGGTCTTCACTCCCTCCGGCGTTTCACCAACCGCCGGCGCCATCACTAGCACCTCGACCACCGCTCGACAGGTCCAATTCGCCCTCAAACTTCTCTGGTGACGGACCGTTGAATCACCAAAGTTCTGCTGACCAGAATTATGCAACCTTCCACGGGCGCGGAAGTACATTGGTCAAGGATTTTGGGATTCTAGAACGACAGCCTGCCATTCAACTGCAATTCCCGTCCCGGGGTCATCGCCATTGTGATCGTTCCGAACTGAGGCGTATTCACGAAGCGATTCGGTGTGCCCAGGTTGACTTTGTTCAGCGCGTTGAAAGCTTCCGCGCGAAATTGAAAATTCATTCTCTCGCTGATGCGGAAGGCTCGCGCCAGCGCAAAGTCTAGCGTCTGCAAAGGTGGACCATAAACTGAGTTCCGGCCTGCATTACCGTAGGTAAACGCCGGCGGCGCAGCAAATGCCGCGGGATTAAACCACTCTGTCGCGGTGCGCGTGCCCGAGCCAAACACCGGCTGGCCTGTGACGTTGGCTCGGATCGGATTCTCGCCCAGCACCGTCCCGGAATTCGCCGTATCCCCAAACACCGAAATCGTGAAGGGCATTCCCGATTCCGCCTGGTAGATCGTCGACAATCGCCAGTCTTGGGTGACGCGGCGCAGCCACTCCTGCCCACGGTAAGCGGGAATCTCGTAAACGCTGCTCAGCGCGAAGCGATGGCGGACGTCACAGCCCGGCCCTTTTTCGAGGTTCAGAGCGTTATTGTTCTGCGGAATCGACGATTCGTCCATCGGAGAGCGGAAGTCCGGCGCGTTGGTCAGATTCTTGGCGAATGTATAGTTCGCCAGAAAGCTGAGCCCGTGCGAATAACGCCGCCGCACGTTCACATAGCTTGCGTCGTACCAACTCTGTGCCGTGTTTTCCAGCAAATTGATGGTGCTGACCGGGAACGTCTGGCTCTGCACCACCGCGTCCGTGCTGCTCGGCGTCAGAACTGTCCCCGGCACGAAAGTAAGCGTCTTGAATGGGCGCCGCGGGCCAAGAGGTCCCGGTCCGGGAAGCGTGTTGTTGATCAGGTGCGCTCTTTGCAGGTGAAATCCGCGCGACCCGATGTAGCCGACTTCCAGAGACGTGTTTGGTCCGAAACTCTTTTGCACCGAACCGTTCCATTGCTGGACATACTGCGCGGGAGCATGTGCATCGAAAGCTGTAAAGCTCACCGTGGTCGGTGGCAGCGCGCCGGTGCCAGAACGGGCGTGCCAAAATTCATCCCGCTGATAAAGAGAGCCGGCGGTGGCGTGAAGTTATCGGCTTGCTGTGTTTCCGGAAAAACATTCGGCACGTTGTGCCGCTGGTTGCACCAAGTGTTCAGATCCACGGGCGTAAAAAAGATTCCATACGCCGCATGAAAAACGAGCCCCGTGCCCGGAAGGTTCTTGGCAATTCCCAGCCGCGGGGCAAAGTTGTGCTTGTTCGCGTACATCAGCCCGCGCGGATAACCCAGCTCCCCGCCGATGAAAACGGATGGAACGCCGTTCTTAAAAATCAAATTCGTGTTGGTGTTGTCCTTGTCATACAAAGGGCTGGTGTATTCGTAGCGCAGGCCCAGGTTGAGAGTCGTCGTGGGCGTCACTTGCCAGCTATCTTCCGCGAACGCGCCTGTTCCCCAGGCCCGCAAATCCATTTGCGGTATCCCGGCTTGGCGTTGTTTCACGGCAGGCAGACTGAGCAGCATGCTGGCCAATCCGGATCCGCTGCCGTTATTGAATCCAAATTCAGTGGTATACCCCGTGGTGTATTGGTAGTAGCCGCGGTTCTGGAAAAAGCCCCACATCGGCCAGGTGTACCGGTGGAACTCACCCCCGAACTTCATTCCGTGGCGTCCACGCTGCCACGCGTAGGTATCCCGCACTTCGATGGTGGTGTCCCAGGCATGCATGGGAGTCGCGGCGAAGGTGTCCCCAATTCCGGTGTAGCCCTGAGCCGCGAACCACGGCGCACCCCACGCATTCTTGCCGCCGAAACCGATTCCCTGGATGCCCAGCACGCCGACGATGTCGTTCACGCTGTCATTCTGCGAAGTGCGGTCCATCGAAAGTCGCGAAAGCGCGAGGGACACGGTGTTGAGTTTGTTGGCGGCAAAGACATGGTTCCATGACCCCACGGCCTGTTGCGACAGATTGTTGAAGTTCACGCCAAAGCCCGGCAGATTTTCCGTCGTCGAAGTCATGCCGCTGCTCGGTGAGAAGCCATTCTCCCCACCCGCGGAGTACCGCGCCAGAAGCGTGTCGCCGTTCGAAAAATTGTGGTCCACGCGAAACGTGCCTTGATCCTGGATATGATTCTCGTTGCGGACATCGAGGTAATTGTTGGAATCCGCGGCTCCCGCCATCATCATCATGTTTGGCATGGGCACATATTGCATCAGGAAGCTTTCAAGAAGCGGATTGATCCTGCCGGTCGGTATTTGATTGTTGGGAAATTGCGAGCGCGTATACGGGAAATTGTTGGGCCCCGTCGGCAGGCTCGGGTTGAAATTCGGATTCTTGACCGCTGTCGTGGGGTCGTAAATCTTGACGTTGCTCATGCTGAAATCGCCCATGATCTCGGCCTGCGTGGGCACGGTCAAAATCTGCGCGTCGGCCTGCGCAAGCCGCAAGCCTTCATAATTGACGAAGAAAAATGTCTTCTTCCCGAAGAGCGGGCCGCCAAGCGAGGCGCCAAAGTTGTTTTGCACCAGGTGATTGTTGCCCATGAAGTCGAATGTGCTCGCGTCCATTGCTCCATTGCGCAGAAACTCGTAAATCGTGCCGTGCAGTTGGCTGGACCCGGAATGCGTGACGATATTGATCTGCCCGCCGCCCGCGCCTCCCATGTCCGCCGTATAGCTGCTCGTTTCCACTTGAAATTCCCTGACCGCATCGGGAGAGGGGCTCAAATTCTGTGTGTTGAATGTAGGATCCGTGTTTGTTGCGCCGTCGAGCAGGAAAAAGTTCGCGTTCGGCCGCGCCCCGCCGATAACCACCGCCGACCTCTGCCCGGGCCGCCAGTACAGCGGATTCGTCGATCCCGTCTGCGCTCCAAAACCGACGTGCGCGCCGGGCACTGTGAGAACGAGATCAACCAACATCCGCCCGTTGAGGGGCAGATCGCGAATGGATGTGGGCTCGACAACTTCTCCGACGCTGGCGTCGGCGGTGTTCAATACTTCGCTGCCCGCCGTGACCTTCACTCCCTGCGCGAGCGATCCAATCGTCAACGTAATATCCATCGCCAGCTTCTGGCCCACCTCCAGTCGCAGCGACTGCCTTCCCGTCGTTAAGCCGGCCGCTTCGACTTTCAGTTCGTAATCATCGGGCAATAGCCCCGGGGCTTCGAAGAGTCCCTGTTGGTTGGTGACCACCCGGCGGATTGGCCCCGTACTCGCGGCCGTGAGCTCCACCGCGGCCCCCGCAACCGGAAGATGCTGCGAGTCGGTCACAGTGCCCGTAAGAACGGCGTAGTTGCTCTGGCCAAATGCGGGCCCCGCCAGCGCCAGCACAAACAGAAGAGCCCAGGTTCGTCTCATAACACCTTGTCTCCAGAAGAAATTCTCGACGAACAGAATTCATGCTTTCGAGCATGGGGAACCAATGCTCTGGCAACGCGAGATAAAGCTCAGCACCAAGTGCACGAAACTGTAATGGCGAGGAACTAGTTCAGCAATAGTGGGAAAGTATTAGATGGCGTCCGGCTCCCACCTCTCAATTTCGATCGCTGGGAACGGTCGCAACACTCGTGAGCAATCACTCCGTCAGACCCGAATCGCCTATTTCTTCCGCAGCTTGCTCTCCGCCAGCTTCTTGGCTGTCTCCAGCGCATCGGCTGCTTTTACCTTTATGTCCGGTTCCACACCCGTCTCCGCCCAGTCGGGCTTTCCGAAAGGATTGATCGGTTTCGTTTCAGGAATTCCCATTCCGAAGTGATCATCGATCCTGTGAAATACCCCCGAATGGGCTGCGCCACCTGTCGTCTCCCCTACAAGCGTGGCTCGTTTCAGCATCTTCAAGTCGTAGCAAAACTGTTCCGCGCCGGAGAAAGTCCTCGCTGACGTCAACACATAAACCGGCTTGTCCGCCAGTCTGTTTCCTGGAACTGGAGAGCGTGTCCAGGACTGCCGCGTCGTATTTTCCCTGGGGTTATACCAATACTCCGGATGGTCGAAGAGGTACGAGGCCATCAGCGCGACCATCTCAGGTTCGCCACCACCGTTATCCCGCAAATCATAAATGATCGCATTCGCGTGGTTCAGCGAAGCCATTGCCGCCGTCGCCGTTTGCCCGCACACGGAAACATCAGGAAACGAATCGAGCTTCAGATAACCGATATTTCCCGGCAGCACCTCCACTTTTGCGAACGTGCAGTTTTCTGCCTCCATGGTTTCACGGTAGCGAGCGAGGTCTTCCGGTGTCGGTCCCGTCGCGTGCTGCGGCAACGGCGTCTCGCTGTAGACCAGCACCAGATGCATGTCCGGGCTCACTTCCCTCATCTGCTTCGTCAGGAGCGCGGCGAAGGTCCCTCCATCCATTTCCGCGTCGTCATCGCCTCTCTTTTCGTGCGTCAGCAGCGCATCCGCCATCTCCTGCGCAACGTCCGGATAAACGTAGTGCTCCTTGAGATTCGCAATTGCTCCATCAACCACGCGTCGGCGCTCCGCAGTATCCAGACTCATGACTTTGTCCACAGGACGGCGCGTTGCGCTGGACTCATCCTCCGCCTCCGATTGCAAAACTTGCTTTTGGCGAAATCGCGAGTTGTCCGGCGATTGTCCAGACGCTAATCTCCCCGCTGCTCCATGGTTTCCCACATAGGTGATTGCCAGCCAGAAGGCACCTACGGCCGCGAGCGACATTACTCCTCCGAATAGAAGCGCTCCGGGACGCGGCGATGCGTTTTCTAGAACAAAGAAGGCGGGCGAGCCATCCAAATGTTGCCCGGCGGAAGCGCCAATGAACGCAGGCTGGGCATAGACGTACTCACGCGGCACCGAGATCGCCAAATCGAGTAGAAGGTCCAGCCATAGTCGGAGGGTTGGGAAGAACCCTCTTTCGTCGCGAGCGCGGTCCCGGAACAGTTGCAGGGCTTCCTCTCCGTAAGCCTCGCGAAAATGAGAAGGAAAGAGCCGTAACAGCAAGGCATATATCTTTTCAGACATAGTCCCCCCTCAAGATTTTCTTGGCCCGCGCTGGGCGCAACAAGTCCGCGAGCCGCTCGGCCTCGGAGCGTGCTACTTTGCGTCCCACTGCGGTTAGCCGGTAGTAGCGGCGCCGTTCGTGGCTGAGCTTCTCGTCCTCGCGCCCGTCCACCTCTTCGATAAAGTTCTCTTCCAGCAGCGTCTGAATGGAGCTGTAGAGCGTCCCTGGGCCCAGCCGCATGCGCCCGTCGGTTTGCTCCGCGACTTGTCGCATGATGGCGTAACCATGCAGGTCTTCACCCGCCAGGGAGACCAGAATCTGGAAGGCCGCCGAAGGCAAAGGATCGAGTTTTCGCTTAGGCATAGGTAGTCGATAGCCGCTATATCGATAATCGACTATACTTCCGCTGACCCCGTTGCGCAATATTTTTTTCGATCGTCCAGTTGGACTGTTGGCTGCATGCGCTTCTCGCTTCCCTCTTTCGCCTCCCCTTCAACCATTCGCACCGCCGCCTCGAAAACATCCGCGAACTATGGGAAACTCCGTGGGCGTGACTCCTGTGCGCCTTGAACTTGAGCACTCCTGAGATGAAAAAGACCACTGAACATCTGCACCGCGACGCGCCCGTCGTAGTTTCACCCGATCCCTGGGAAGCCGCGTACTTGCGCTTCGAAACGCCTGAGCAGGAGATTCATAAATTCGTCTCGCGCCTGCAAAAACTGGGCGCGGCTCAATGGCCTCGGGATGCAGAAATCGTGGAACTCTTTTGTGGCCGCGGCAACGGACTGAACGCGCTGGAGCGTCTCGGTTTCACACGCCTCGAAGGCGTCGATTTGTCGCCCCGGCTAATCGCGGAGTATCGCGGACCAGCAAAATGTTTCGTCGCCGATTGCCGCCAGCTCCCCTTCGCGGATCGCAGCAAGGAGGTCTTGATCGTCCAGGGCGGCTTGCACCATCTGCCCACGCTCCCGGACGATCTGGAAAAGACATTTTCGGAGATGCAACGCGTCCTGCGAAAAGACGGCCGCGTCGTTTTTGTTGAGCCGTGGCTCACGCCGTTTCTGAAAGTTGTCCACGCCGTCTCCGAAAACCCGCTAGCGCGCCGCCTTTCGAACAAGCTCGATGCTCTCGCCACCATGATCGAATTCGAGCGTCGCACCTACGACCAATGGCTCACTCAGCCCGATTTGATCGCGCAAATTGCGCGAAAACATTTCGTTCCGCTCCACGAATCCTTCGCATGGGGCAAATGGAACTTCGTCGGCCAACCTCGCTGACATTCGAATCTCTTCTCTCTCGCCGAACAACAGATTCCTTTCGACTTCGCTCTTGCAATTCTCCAGTCCACAGTTATGATGGCCGCCTTGCTGTGCACGTTCATTCTTTCCGCTAGCAGGAGCCATTGACCACCGCGCCGCTCGCCCATTCGAATCCCCCGCGCAGCTCCGGCCGCCTGCTCAAAGTTCTCGGCATGTGGTTCGGCATGGCCGCCGCTTTTGGAAATACCATCGGCGCAGGCATCGTTCGAACGCCCGGCGACGTCGCCAGGCTTCTTCCCAACGCCTGGATTTTTCTCGGTGTCTGGATCCTCGGCGGCCTCTACGCTCTCTCCGGCGCATCTTCGATGGCCGAACTTGGCGCCGCGATTCCTCGCAGCGGCGGCCAGTACAATTTTTCGCGCCGCGCCCTCGGCGACTACGCCGGATTTATTGTGGGTTGGAGCGACTGGCTTTCCACCTGTGGTACAGCTGCCGCCGTCTCTATCGTCATCGCCGAATACAGCGGCCATCTTTTTCCCATTCTCGCCGGCAACACAAAAATGGAAATCATCGCCATCGCCACCATCTGTGGATTTGGAGTTTTGCAATGGCGCGGAATCAAATGGGGAAGCGGAACGCAGCTCGCTTCCGCGACGATGAAAGCGGCCGCATTCCTGATTCTGGTGATTGCTTGTTTTACACTCGGCGGGCCCGCGCACAAAGCCGCAATCGAATCGGGCCCCTCGTCGCTTGCTATGCCGACGGGCTGGTCCCTGGTTATTGCGGTGATGCTCGGTTTGCAGGCCGTGATCTATACCGTCGATGGATGGGACGGCATCATTTATTTTGGCGAAGAAGTTCGTAATCCCGGCCGCGATATTCCGAGCGCGATTTTTGGAAGTGTGTTTTCCATCATGGGAATCTATCTGCTGCTGAATCTCGTCGCGCTCTACGTTTTGCCGATGAAGGAAATCGCGGGAAATAATTTCGCGCTTGGTTCCGTCGCTAGCCGCGTCTTCGGAAGCCTCGGCGATCCCATCATCCGCTCGATCATGGTCGTTTCCATGTTCAGCTGTATGAACGCCAATCAGCTTTTCTGCACGCGCACGCTCTACACCATGAGCTGCGACGGATTATTTTTCCGCCGCGCCACGCACGTCAACGCCGGCGGAACGCCTACGATCTCGCTGCTCCTCAGCACGATTGTCGGCGTGCTCTTCGTGCTCATCTCGTTTCTCAACGCCAATGCGTTCGAGCACGTCATCGACATGCTTTCGTTTTTCTTTGTCGCCAACTACACGCTGTCGTATTCGTCGTTGTTTATTCTGCGCAAGCGCGAGCCGGAAATGAACCGGCCGTACAAGGCGTGGGGTTATCCGTGGACGACGGGAATTGCCCTGGTGGCTTCGGTACTTTTTCTGATGGGCTCGCTCTTGCCCGATTTTCTGGATGCGGTTCGTGCCGGAAAGTATTGGCCTCCCAGTCCCGCGATGCTGGCGTTGGTTGCGCTGGTCTTGAGCTATCCCGTTTTTCGCGTTTTGAAATCGGTTTCGCGACGCGGCGATGCCGGCACCGCGAAAAATTCCTAGCTCTGGTTTTCCCGCCGCGAGTTTTTCCTAGCTCACTTTCTCCGCTACGGATTTGGCCTGGAGGAAGAGGAGCAAATAATCTTTTCCGCCGGTTTTGGAATCCGTGCCGGACATGTTGAAGCCGCCGAAAGGATGCGCGCCGACCATGGCGCCGGTGCATTTGCGATTTAGATAAAGATTGCCGACGTGGAAGGCTTCCTCGGCTTTGCGGATTTTTTCGGGATTCTTGGAATAGACGGCGCCAGTGAGGCCGAATTCGGTGTTGTTGGCGATTTCCAGCGCATGGTCGTAGTTTTTCGCTTTGATCACGGCAAGGACGGGGCCGAAAACTTCTTCTTGCGCGAGGCGCGCCTTGGGATCGACGTCGGCGATGATCGTTGGCTCGATGAAGTAGCCGTCGCCTGCGGCGCGCTTTCCGCCGGTGAGCAGCTTCCCTTCTTTCTTGCCGACTTCGATGTAATCGAGAATGGTTTTCATCGCGGACTGGCTGATGACCGGGCCCATATAGTTGTTGGGATCATCGCTGGGGCCGACGGTGATTTTTTTCGTTCGGTCGACGAGTTTCTGCACGAACGAGTCGTAAACCTTTTCGGAGACGATGGCGCGCGAGCAGGCCGAACATTTTTGTCCCTGATAGCCAAACGCTGCGGTCGCGGTGCCCTCTACCGCGGCGTCGATATCGGCTTCGTCGTCCACGACGATCGCGTCTTTGCCGCCCATTTCCAGAACGGTACGCTTGATCCAGATTTGGCCGGGAGCGGCCTTGGCGGCGAGTTCGCTGATGCGCAGGCCGACTTCTTTGGAGCCGGTGAAACCGATGTAGCGCGTTTTCGGATGCTGGACGAGCACGTCGCCGATGACGCTGCCGGGGCCGGTGATGAAGTTGACGGCTTCCTTGGGAACGCCGGCTTCAAAAAGAATGTCGATGAATTTTGCGGCGATGGTGGGAGAGTCGGCGGCGGGCTTGACGACGACGGTGTTGCCGGTGACGAGCGAGGCCACGACGATGCCTGCCATGATGGCGCAGGGGAAATTCCACGGGGGAACGACGACGCCGACGCCGAGCGGAATGTAGACGAGATAGTTGCGCTCGCCGCGCATGGGCGTGAGCTTCTGCGGCTCGGCGAGGCGCAGCATTTCGCGGCCGTAGAATTCGCAGAAGTCCACGGTTTCGGCGATGTCGGCGTCGGCTTCGATCCAGTTTTTTCCGACTTCGTAGCAGACCAGGGCATTCAGCTCAAATTTGCGCTCGCGAACAATTTGCGCGGCGCGGAAAAGGCACTTGGCGCGCTCTTCGGCGGGAACTTTTTTCCAGGTGTCGAAATATTTGTGGGCATCCTCAACGGCTTGCCTGGCCATTTCCGCGGTGGCGTTCTGGAAGACGCCAATCACTTCCGAGGGGCGCGAGGGATTCGTGGAGGTGCGCTTGTCCTTTGTGGTGACTTTCTTGCCGCCAAGCCACATGGGGTATTCATGGCCAAATTCCGATTTCACCTTTTTGAGCGCGTCTTCCATGCGTTTGCGATTTTCCGGCTTGGAAAAGTCGATGAATGGCTCGTTGGTGAACTCGGAGACGTGGACGGTCTTTTCAGCAGTGGCCATGGCGGGAACCCTCCTCGAAGTGCAAACAGCCTATTGTACTGCGCTTCCAAAGAAGTGGACAAGCAAGGCGCTCGGAACGGTTGACAGTCGACAGTTGAAGGGTGAAGGAAAGAAACGGAATTAACGCAGAGACCACCGAGTTCGCAGAGTTCACGGAGGCAGCTGCGCAAAGGGCATTACTGCGGAAGCGTCTGGGGTTCTTGAAGAAAAGATCGCTCGTCAATTGGAGGTCACTCCCCCACCCCCCGGGCATTTGCAAGGACGTGAGCCGTAAGGGTTTGCGAGAGGGGGCACTTGTAAGTGTCTAAAGAAAGAGTGGCGACCTCGAAAGATCGAAGAGTAGCGCTTCTTTTGAATTACTTGGGCGGGGTAAGGGTGTAGGTTTCGTCGGTGTAGGCAAGCAGGGGAGTTCCCTGCTTGATTTCGACGTTTTTGCCGTGCTTGATGAGGCCGATGGGGCCGAAGAGGACGGTGAGGGCGACGGTAGCGCCTACTTTTCCTTCTCCCTCTTTTCCTTTGGTACCGCGGATCCTCACGCGGGTGTCACCGGCGGACAGGTAATCCAAGCGCAAATTCAGTTCGCCGCCCTTGCCCAGCATGCCGGCTTTCTTGGCGTGCGTGATGGTTCCCAAAGCCTTGGCGCCGGCTTTGATGACGACGACATCGCCGACTTTTATATCTTGATCGAGAATTAGAGTGACGGGGTCATCGTCGACGGAAGTTTTTGAGCTAAGATCCTGGGCGAATTTGAGATTGACGTCGGCGCCTTCTTTGAGAACGAGCTTATCGGGAACGTCCGGAGCAGTGGCCGGCGCGGCTGCAGGCGGTTTGGTGGGTTCTGGAACCGGAGGTTGCGGATCTTGCGCATGGAGCGCAGTGCCAAGAAAAAGTGCAAAAACCACGCTGCCAATTAGAGTTTTGAATTGCATAGGACCTTTTCTCCCTCTCTTAGCCCCTATGAGTAGGACGCAGAGGACTCGCGGGGCGTTTCGTGCTTGTTCGGAGAGCTGCCGTCGGATGGGACGAGCGTATCATTTTATCACGGTGACAGGGTAAGTATGTGAGTTGAGAGAAGCGCCCCTGGAACATTCCGGCCGGGAGACACGTATACCCGAGTGTGTTGCCGATCCAAAGGAAAGGGAGTCCTCGATGAAAAGGCTCTTTGCTGCGTCAAGAATCGTGTTGCTCTTGCCTCTGTTGGCATTGCTTGTTGCGCGAGCGGAGGCCCAGGCTGTCCCGTCCCTGGAGAATATTAAATCGCAGGAGGAATTGGATAAAGCTATTACGACGCTGGATTCGGCGCTTTTCGATGCTTATAACCGGTGTGATTTGGAGAAGTTCAGCAGTTTTTTCGTCAAGGATGTGGAGTTCTACCACGATCAGGGCGGCGTGACACTCGGAAGAGAGAATTTGACAGACAGCGTAAAGAAGAATATCTGCGGCAAAGTGACGCGGGAACTCCTGCCAGGGTCGCTGCAGGTCCATTACATGAAAGGCTACGGAGCGGTGGAGATGGGAGTGCACCGCTTCCACCATCCGGGGCATGAGGATACGGAGCAAGTTGGGGAGGCGAGTTTCATCCATCTATGGCAGTGCAAAGACGGCGCGTGGAAAATCACGCGGGTGATTAGTTACGACCACCACACTGCGGCCAAGTAACAACCGCCAGAAATGCGTTTGCCTGGATGGTGCTCGGGACGCGTACCTACATTCGACGGAAGAGGATTACGCCAAAAATATCGGACCAGGCGTGGGCGATCATGCCGGGCCGGAGGCTCTTCCGCCAGACCGCGAGCAGGCCGAATAGGACGCCGAAAAGAGCGATTCTTGCTGCCGCGCCTACGCCTTCGTATAGGTGGCCAACGCCGAAGACAATCGCCTGGAAAAGAACGGCCAAAACGGTGCTGCCGATGATGGCCTGAAATTGCTTCTGCAGATAGCCGCGAAAAGCGAGTTCCTCACAAAATCCGGCGGAAAGGGCGAGAGGGAGCCACGCGAGGCTTTCAAGAATCCCCTTGGGAAGAAGTCCTTGCGCGGCGTTGGTTCCGCCGCCGAGAAGATGGGAATTCTGCAACAGAATCCACAGACCCCAAAGCGCTGCGCCCAGAGCGAAGTCCTTTATGACGTCTGTTGGCGTGGCCCAGCGGCCGCCAACGAGATCGCGCAAACGCACCCCTCGCTTGTGGACGCCCATGCGGACGTAAAGCACCAGGAGCCATTCCGAAATAAGCACGGAGACGTAACCGGGCACAGGGCTAGTGGCCGGTACTATTGGCTGCGGATGCTGCTTTGCGGCGTGCTGAAAGAAACCGCCAGCGACGGACAACGCGATAAAAATGGCGATGAACACAATCGTGTGCCATGCCGGGGCGATGAGCGGGCGGCTGGAGGGAGGAGAAGAAAGGCTCGCGTCTACGGACATCGTGCCTCTCCTTCCACTTTGGTGATGTGCGGCTGCTCCTGAAATTGGAAAAGAGGAAGAAAATGCCCATCCTTTCCGGCGAGGGCCGGAAAGGATGGGGCATGCGGCGGGTTTGCATCTGCGGGGTCGCAGTTGCCACCCAGGATGGTTGCGTTCGTCTAGGAGGGCTTTGGCTTCTCCGGCTTGGCCGCCGCCTGGTGCGTGGCGGGTTGCTGGCGCTGCTGCAACTGTTGTTGCTGCTGCGTGTGTTTTTGGTCCAGTTGCTGGGTCTGCTGCTGGTGCTTCTGCTCTAACTGCTGCTGTTTCGGCTCATTGGCGGGCTTTTGCGGAAGCCGCTGATGATCCTGTTCCTGCCTGGTCTGGAGTTTCTGGCGTTCATTGACTTGCTGGACCTGAAGCTTTTGCTGCTGCTGCTGATATTTCTGGTCCTGCTTGGCATTGCCCGAGTTTGGAGGGGTAAAGGTTCGCGCGGGAGGGAGATCCCTGGCATGGACTGTGGGGCTAGGGCGAGCTGTCTCGACTGCCGGACGAGCGGCTTCGTTGGTTGCGCGAGGAGTTTCGGTGGCCGGACGGGCAGCCTCGGTGGTGGGGCGAGCCGTTTCGGTGTTCGAGCGAGCGGCGTTGTTTTGGGCGGCGGGCGCGGTATGAACAGCTCCACCTTCTCTAGCGGCTACGGCTCCGCTTTCTCTAAAGGCGCCGGGCTTCGCGGTGGCGGCGATGGGAGGCTTGCCGTGATTGGAGGAGGCGCGTAGCTCAGGATTGGAGCGGGCAGACTGTACATGCTCCGTTTGCGCAGCGAGGGGAGCGACATGGCGCTCGCGTCCGGCAGCTTCTTCGCGGCTTGTGGCACGCACCTGCACGCCACCATTGCCGCCGTTGAAGCTGACACGATTACCACGGTTGTTGTCGTCGACTCGTGTGTTGTAAACGTTGCGATTGCGAGAGACATCTATGTGGCTTACCGATTGGTTGTAGAAGAAATGGCCGTTGTCCCAGCGGCCGCCTTCGTAGCCGTGGCCGAAATAGCCATAGCCGTAACTGATGCCGCCGTAGAAACCGACTTCCGTTCCCCAGTAGCCTTCGTGGAAAACGTAGTCATCGCCATCGCCGCCCCAGTAGCCGGGAGTCCAGAGATAACCGGGTTCGGGAGCCATGACCCAGGTTCCGGGAACCCAATAATAATCTTCGTCACCGTAAGCCCAGTAGCCTGGGGTCCAGATGTAGCCGTCCTCGGGGCAGATGGGCTGCTCGTAGACGGGAAGTTCGGGCGGGGCGATCCTAATGGAAAGGCCGATGCTAACTTGAGCGGAAGATACCGCGGAGATGGCCAGCAATACCAGTGCGAACAGCAGCGAACGGATGGACACGATAGAACGCATTCTGTTTCCTTCTGCCTGATAGCGCTTCGCATTTGCGAGGTGCACCAAGCCAACTAAGCTCGATCTCAAGAATCTGCAATCGGATATGTTGCTTTGTAGCCCGAGTGGAAAACTGGAATTCAGGGAGCCGAATTCACATCGGCACACTTGGGGGAGTATAGAAAAGTCTAATCCGCAATGCTGTCCTGAATAGCACATGAATTTCTGTTTTTTTTGTGGGCATTTGGTCGGTACAGGTTTCCCAACAATTAGTAGAGGCATGCCTCGTAAAGACACAAACGGGGCTTCGCCAAGCTCAGAGCAGGCAGGAATACTGTGCGACTAATTTGTTATGGCCTGGCTGGAAGCACGAGTCTGAAGACCCGCCACTACAAAAAAAGAAGGCCCGATGTGTGATCGGGCCTCCCGGTTGATTGTGGAAAGACGAGTCGTCTACCTTGCGGCGGCGAGGACTTTGACTTGGGCGGGTGCGGGGACTACGCCGAGCTGCTGCATGAGGCCTAGAGCATCCCAGTTGACGAAGCCTTCGACGATCTTGCCAGCGGAGACGCGAGCGATGGTTACGCCGGTGATGGTGAAGCGCTTTCCCGTCGGGGCAATGCCATTGAGATCACCTTTGTGGGTGCCCTGGCAGGACCAGCGGGTCATGACGGTTTCGCCTTCGGCGATGACATCCTCGATGGTCAAGTGCATGTCGGGGAAGGCATTGCGATAAAGAGAGGCGCGCTTCTTTTCACTGTCCGGGCCGCGCCCAAAATCGGGCGTGGAAGGATCATGATGCTCGTAAGTGGGAGCAAAAATCTGGTCGGCCATGGACAGATTGCCGGTGTTCCAGAGTTCGGCGAACAGACGACGGACGATAGCTTTATTGTGTTCTGACATTTGAAATTCTCCTTTTTGAGAAAACAAAAACGGTTCTCGCATAAAGCGAGTCGAGCTGCTGTGTTGTGGCCTGGAACCGCTGCGAGCTTGGGCGTGCAGTCCTGTGGGACGGGCAAAAAGTCAGGCCCCCGGGTGAGCGGAGAAAAACGAGCCGAGGACGGACTGCCCTCTAGGCGCTCGATGCGGAGCGTGACTGTTAAAGAAACTGCCCTCGGACTGCGGAGCGGGAGTCTCGCCTCAACTGGCGAAACTACAAGGTCATCCTGTGCTTCGATGATGTGGGTGTCAAGGTCAATCGACGAGATCTTCTGTGCAAAAGATGCGTCAAATTCAGAACGATTAGCGCGGGCGGAGAACGGAGAACTCGGAAATGGTGAAGCCGAGGGCAGCGCCGAGGAAGACGTCGGAGGGAAAGTGGGCTTGATTGGTGACGCGGGAAAAGCTGATGAGAGAGGCCGCGCCGTAGGCTACGTAGGGAACCCAGCGATGGTGGCGATAGCGATGAGCGAATACGGTGGCAACGGCAAAGGCGGCGGAGGCGTGACTGGAAGGAAAGCTGGTATTGATGCCGGCGTTCGATACATGACTGTTGAAGAAGGTGTCGTTGAAAGGACCGGAGGGTGGGATGTCGGAAGGACGGAGGCGCCGCGTCGCAACTTTCAGGACGACGTCAAGGACGGCGCTGTCGGCGTAGGCTTCGCCGGCGAGGAGGGCGGTTTTTTCCGCGTAGGAATCGTGAGTGAAATGACCGACAACGAGGAAGGCTGCCGGAACAATAGCGATTTCACCGGCGGTGATGGGACCGGAGAAGACGTTGTTGAAAGTGTGAAAGCTCGAGGTGCGGCGGAAGTAGCCCGTGTCATGGGGATCGGCGACGAGGAGGGCCGCGGTTACGCCGGTTACGGCAAGTGTTGGGAGCCATTGATGGCCTTTGGCGAGCCGCACGGGAAAAAGCCAGATGTCTTTCTGGTCTTCCAGGAAATTATGCGGGAGGGTGCGGTAGGAGACGTCGCGCTCTGCTCGGGCTGGTGGTGAGTTTTGCGGAGTTGGGGCATCGGCAGTGACAGCTTGCGACGTTTCTTGCGCGTGAAGCGGAGGAGACGCAAGGACGATTCCCAAGCAAGCAATGCAACACGAGAGGCGGGAACGGCAGAATCCGCGATTCAGCCGTAATTCGCTGCGTTGAATTATCGTTTTCAACATTACTACTTCAAGGGTACTAGTGAACTGGCCCGAGCACCAGTCTTTCGGCGCGCCAGTTGCGAACTGAGGTTCGCTCGTACGGGGGCTCTCAGGTATGCAGGTGGAGGACGTAGAGGCGATAGTCTTCGCCGGTGCCTTGCCAGTTTTTGCGGGTGGGGCCGAGGCGGGCGCCGAAGGATTTGTTGAGGGCCTGGCTGGGGCCGGGGCGGGCGTGGCCGTAGATGCGGCGAAAATCGCGTGCGACGCGGCCGATGAAGGCGGCTTTGAGAATGCGGCCATAGCCCTGGTGCTGATACTTTTTCAGGATGGTGTTGGAGTAGCAGTAGATAGAATGCGGATCGCGGGGGCAGCCGACAGGGATTTCGTCGCGGCCGTCGAGTGGGAAGCCGTAGGTTTCGCCGACGAGTTCGCCGCGGTCAAACATCCAGATGGTGATGGCATGTTTCAGGAATTCGCGCTTTTCGCGAAGCGTGAGGCGAAGGTTCGGGTGGTATTCGCGTTCGAACGCCATGGTGTGCGAGATGGGATAGCGGAAACGGAAGGTGATGAGCACGAGACGTCCTTTGCGTGATTATTCGGGAGACAGTATAGGCGGTTGGGTGGCTCGCGCGCTACGCGGCTTCCTCAGGGGCTAAAGCCCCGTTTCCCTGCCTCACAATGTCGGAGCTAAAGCTCCGACCCCCATGAATGATTCTTGAAAGAACGCTAGTGAGTTGGCTCGAGCGTGAGTTTTTGCACGCGCCAATTCAAAATCTCGGCGACGTAGAGTTCGTTTTCGCTGGGGCAGGCGATGGCGTGGATCCAGCCGAACTGGCCGGGCTGTTTGCCGGATTTTCCGAGCATGCCGAGAAGTTTTCCGTCGAGGGAGAGTTTGTAGATGCGGCCGGGGAAGGCGTCGGAGGTGTAGAGAACTTGATTGGGGGCGGGCGTGATGCAGAGCGTCCACGGCGCGCCGGGGGCCATGGTGCCGGTGGTGGAGGTGGGCTTATTGCCGATGGCGGCGCGCGCGTCGGCGGCGGCAGGCACGTCGATGGTGATTTGGCGGAGAAATTTTCCGTCAGCGTCGAAGACCTGGATGCGGCGGTTGCCGCGGTCGGCGACGTAGACATTGTTTTGCGCGTCGACGGCGATGCTGTGGGGCGTGTTGAGCTGGCCGGGCTTGTCACCGGGTTCGCCGAAGGATTTTAGCCAGACGCCGTCTTTATCGGCTTTGGCAACGCGGGAATTCACGTAGCCGTCGCTGATGTAGGTGTTGCCCGCGGCGTCCCAGGCCATGTCGGTGACCTGGCGGAACTGGCCGTCGACGGGCGGGAGCGGCGGCTTGGGATGCTTGAGTGGCTCGGTGCCTTCATCGGAGGCTTCCTGCTTGCGGCCGAAGACCATGATGACGCGGCCTTCGGGATTGAACTTGATGACCATGTCGGAACCTTTGTCGGCGACCCAGATGTTGTCGTCTTTATCGATGCGGACGGAATGCGCGAAGGACCAGGCGTAAAGATTGTGGCCGATTTCGCGGACGAAGCGGCCGTCGGGAAGAAATTGGAGGAGTTGCGCGGCGGCCGCTCCGTAGGAAGGGCCGGTGGAATTGCCGCGGGAGAAGACGAAGATGTGGCCTTTCGAATTGACGGCGACGCCGACGGCTTCGCCGAGATGGATGTCGGGCGGGAGCTTCAGGAAATTGGCGTCGGCGTGGTAGGGGATTTCGGGGGGCTGCTGGGCAAAGAGCGGACCGGCCAGAAAAAAAGCGAGAACGAGGATGGAGCGTTTCATCGGATGGGACCTCGCGATTTTTTGTTTTGCACGCGCATCATACGCGCGTTTGGCGAATCAGTCGCCAGCTAAAAATTTGTACTGGGCGTCGGTGAGCGGAACGACGGAGAGGCGGCCCATTCTGACGAGGGGCGAATCGTTGAAGATTTTTTTGGATTTGATTTCGGCCAGCGTGACGGGCTTTGCGAGCGGCTTTCCAGCTTTTAGTTCGACGGCGGGATTCTTGGGATCGGAATTATCTACGGAGACTACGGAAGCTGTCCCGACGGCGCATTTGCGATCGCCGGTTTCGTAAATGATGAGCTTGTCGCCGGGCTTCATAGCGCTGAGGTTTCGCAGCGCCACGGGATTGTGAACACCGTCCCAGACGGTGGCCTTGTCGCGCTGGAGATCGGCGAAGGAATAAGCGGAGGCTTCGGTTTTGAGCAGGTAGTTTGATGGCATGGTTTATTCCCCGTCTGAGAGAGCTAAGACTTCGGCGGGAATTTTACATGTTCGAAGGATTGCATCTCAACTGGTTTCCCACAATTCATGAAAGGAGTGTAGCGCCACTGCATTGCGGCCTTGATTGCGGCGTCGTTCAATAAAGGCTTGCCCTCCACGATCTTCACCTTTCTTACGGACCCATCCTCAGCTACGGTGACGACCATTTTCACGAAACCCTTAACATGTTTCTGCCGGGCCTCTTCGGGATACTCCGGCTCGACCCGATGGATGAGGCGGCCGTTGGGCTGGGTTCCATCGTTCGGACCGCAGGGATCGGCGCGGCGAACTTTCACCGGGTCCCAGAATGTGTGAGCGCCGTTTCCATAAAAGCGAAACGCGGCGTCCACATAGATGAAAGTGTCCATGAAGGAGCAATCTCCCGAATAAATTTGAAAACTTTGTGCCGGAGGGATCTGAAATGCCGGGGGACTCGCTAAGAGTTTCAATTCAACCTTGATGGTCTGATCCCGCCTGGTCCGCAATTTAGCGCCGGACGGACTGCAGTAGTGGTTGCCCTCCATTCTGCGGAGTTTAAGGAGGGTGGAGAGTTTGAAGTATTCAAATTCCTTGGAGTAGTCCTTGGCTACCTCCGGCCCCTTGTCGGCACCGAAGCCGTCGGTGAACCAATGCGAGGGGATAGCGAATTCATCCAGCTTCAACTTTATGTTCTGGTCGTCGCCTTCTTTGAAGGAGTTGAAGAAATCGCGAAATTGCTGATCAAAACCCTTCGGCGAATCTGGAATTGCAGCCGTTGAGCCATCGGAGGCTGGCGTTGGAGATAGCAGGAGGGAGTTCAACAACAATCCGACGAGTAAGAGCCGCATAGAGTGCCTCCTGCCGACTGAGACGCAACAAAAGCCAAAAACAGGTACTAACAACCCGTTTTGATTTCTATTCGGCAAGATACGCGGTTATTTCTTCTTCGTGGGGAGAAGGCGAGGAATTCTTCGCTGACGCTGCGAATGACCGATGAGCTCGCAAAGGCGCTTGCGTTTGGTTTCTTCTCTTTTTGCGGTAATGACCCACCAGGTGCACACCCTTTGGTACCACGGAGCTTGCGAAAGGAAGAATTCCCATGCGGGTTTGTTGGCGCGAAACTGCTTTTGCTGTCCGCGAGTGAACTTGGCGCTTTTTCGTTGTTCGTAAGCGTAGATGCCGGATTTTTTCTCGCTACGCGCCGCGAAGGCCTTGAGGCCGGCGGGATGCATGAGACCTTTTTTTGAGAGCTTTCGAGCGAGGTCGATGTTGATGGAGCTCCAATTGCTAGTGGGCTTGCGGGGAGTGAAACGAATGGTGTAGCTGGTTTCGTCGAGGCTCTTTCGAACGCCGTCAATCCAGCCGAAGCACAGCGCGACTTCTACGGACTCGGGCCAAGTAATGCTCGGTTTTCCGGAATCCTTTTTGTGGAAGCCTACGATCTGTTCGCGGAGCTTGTCGTGATGGGCTTCGAGCCAGGCGCGGAAGTCAGTGGGCGTGGGGAAGAATGTTGGTTTTGGCGCCACGGGCCCACCGACAACTATCATTTCTTATTCTGGATCAGACGATATTGCGTAATGATCTCCTGAGCGGCGTCTCCCAGCTTCCCTAGCGGGTGTCGGTGCGAACTCAAATCTTCCTGAGGGGCGCTCGCGGTAAATACTCCTGCGTCCGTGAGCACGTAAAAAGTGACTTGGCCACTTTGAGGCAGAGGGTAGGTGTCCGTGGCCGGCATCTGGGGCTGAAACTCGGCAGCGACGGACACCATTTTCTGGGCGGCTTTGCGGATTGAATCATGGGATTGTCCTCCGCCAATGGAGCCTCCTCCACTGCTGAGGTAAATGCTTGCGGTTCCATCGGCAATGGCGACGACAGTAGCGGTACCATTCATTACGCCCCAATCCATGACTGCAGCCCATGGTTCCGTAGGCTTGGCAGGAGCGGACAGTCCAATCTTTTCGCGATTGAGTTTCAGGATTTGGTTGCGAAGGCCCAAATACGGATTTTTCGCTTCGGAGGTCATGACCGTATTCGAATTTTGCGCACGATCCTGCCGGTTGGAGAGCCACATCGCCGCAAGACGAATACCAAGCGCGCTCAAAACAAGAATCAAAAGAACCTTGAAGTCGAAGGACATGAGGAAGCATCATACCGGAAAACGCGCAGCCTGATTGGCTGTGCCACTTAAGAAGTGAGTTCGCAGGTGGCGGCGACGAAGATTTCGGTGTGGGCGTCGATGTCGGCGGGGGTGGTGTCGGGGGACATAAGGGCCATGTTGTGGAAGGGGGTGAGGAGGACGCCGCGGTTTAGGGCGTAGAGGTGGAGGAAGCGCTCGAGTTCGAAGTCGGCGGCAGCGGCGGATTCGCCGCCGGTGCGGGGAGGTTTTGCGGCGAAGGTGTATTCGGCGCGGGCGCCGAGTTGGATGACGTTCCAGGGGAGATGGTGCGCGCGGATTTCGGCGGCGACGCCGTCGTTGAAGCGCTGGGCGAGCGGAATCATGCGTTCGAATGCGGCGGGCGTGAGGACGTGTTCGAGCGTGGCACGCATCGCGGCTAGAGAAAGAGCATTGCCTGCCAAAGTTCCGCCGATGCCGCCGACGTCGCAATCTTCGAGATGGATGCGCGCCGAGATGCGCTGGGCGACTTCTTCGCTGCAGCCGTAGGTGGCGCCGGGGATGCCGCTGCCGATGGCTTTGCCGAAGACAAGCATGTCGGGATCGAGTTTCCATGCGGCGGTGCAGCCGCCGGGGCCAGCGCAGATGGTGTGCGTTTCGTCGGCGATGAAGAGAGAACCGTAGCGGCGGGCGAGTTCGCGGGCGTCGCGCCAGTAGCCTTTGTCGGGGAGAATGATGCCGACGTTGGTCATGGCAGGCTCGGCGAGGATGCAGGCGACGTCGCGATGCTTGAGGGCGTCTTCGAGCGCGTTGAGATCGTTGAATTCGACGACGCGGGTGGTTTCGGCGGGATTTACGGGCGGGCCGATGTTGCCGCGGCGTGGGGCGACGACGCCGTTTGTGAGCGTAGCGAAGGATTCGTCGACAGTGCCGTGGTAGCAGTAGTGATAGACGAGGATTTTCGAACGTTTGGTGAATTCTCGCGCGATTCGAATGGAGAAGCGATTGGCGTCGGTGGCGGTCAACGTAAATTGCCAGTACGGAAGATGGAAGCGGCGCTGGAGGTCTTCGCCGACCCACAGCGCGTCTTCGGTGGGAAGCATGAAGGTGATGCCTTCTCTAGCGCGGCGGGCGACGGCTTCGGCGACGACCTCGGGCGAGTGGCCGGTCATCGCACCGGTGTCTCCGAGGCAGAGATCAATGTAGTCGCGGCCATCGACGTCGGTGAAGTGCGCGCCCTTCGCGGACTTGACGAAAATTGGAAAAGCGCCAGCCCATTTTTTCATCCAGTTCATGGGCACGCCACCGAGAAGAGAGGATTGCGCGCGGGAGTAGAGTGCGGCGGATTTGGGGTGGTCAGCGAGGAAGCGGGATTCCTCGCGTTTTTGGATGGATTTTAGTTTTGTGCGATCGATGGTTGTCATGGGATTAATTGGGCAAAAGCGGGAGCAAGCTCCCGCACTCCACATTCATCGGAGAGCGTGGATGATTTCGCGGGCGGCGTTGGCGCCGCTGGCGCCGGTGAGGCCGTTGCCGGGATGCGTGCCGGAACCGCAGAGGAAAAGGCCGCGGATGGGAGTTTTGTAGCGCGCCCAATCGAGAATGGGGCGCATGGTGAAAAGCTGATCGAGCGCGAGTTCGCCGTGGAAAATGTGGCCGCCGGTGAAGCCGTAGGAAGATTCGAGATCCTTGGGCGTGATGACTTGAATGCCTTCGATGAGGCCGGGAAGATTTGGCGCGCAAGCGGCGAGAGTCTTGATGACGGTATCGCCGAGGTCTTTGCGGCGCGCGTCCCAATTCCCTTCTCTTAATTTGTAAGGAGCGAATTGGACGTAGGCGGAGAGGACATGCTTGCCGTCGGGGGCCAGGGCGGGATCGAGGATTGTGGGAATCGTGACGTCGAGCCATGGGGTCTTCGAGAAATCGCCGTACTTGGAGGCGTCGAAAGCACGCTCAAGATAGTCGATTTCGTGGCCGATGTGGATGCGGCCGGAGAGGGCTTTGAGAGGACTCTCGTCCGAATCGAGCGAGGTAAACGTGGGAAGGCCGCCGAGGGCCAGATTGACTTTGGCGACGGTGCCGTTGGTGCGGAGATTTTTCATGCGATTGGCGAAAGTGGGGTCGAGCTGCGAAGCGTCGACTAGATTGAAAAAGGTGCGCTTGGGGTCGGCACCGGAGACAACGGCTTCGACGGCGATTTCTTCGCCATTGGAGAGAACGACTCCCGTGACGGCGCCATCTTTGATTCGAATCTGCTGCACTTCGGCGTCGGTGCGGATTTCTGCACCAGCTTGTTTTGCGGATTCGGCAAGCGCGCGCGTGAAGGAGCCAAGCCCACCGCGCGGAAACGCCGCCGAGCCGACGGGATGAGAATCGGCAGCGGCACGGAGAAGGAGCACGGCCGTTGAGCCTGCGGACCAGGGGCCGAGCGCCGTGCCAAAAATGCCGCGAGCGGCGATGGCCGCGCGCAGGAGTTCAGTTTCAAAAAATTCGGCAACGAAGTCCGCAACGGCCATGGGGCCCCAGCGGAGAAGATCGAAGATGCCGGTTTTGCCGAGGCTGCGCACGCCGCGGCCAGTCTTTAGAAGATTCCACAAATCTTCGGGAGTGGGATGATCGATCGCCGGAGGCGTGATGGAAGTCAGTTGCGTGAAGAAGCCGGCGGTCGCTTCGAGCGAAGCGGCGAACTGAGAGTATTTCGCGGCGTCTTTGGCGGAGAGGCTGCCAATTCCAGCAGCAGTTTTGGCCGCGTCATCATAGAAAAAAAGTGCTCTGCCGTCGGGCGCGGGAGCAAAGACGCGGGGATCGGGCCGCAGGATTTCGCAACCGAACTGTTCGACTTGCAGATCCTTTGCAATGTCCGCGCGCAGCGGGCCAAGCGTGTGCGCAAGAGTGGAGGCGTGAAAGCCGGGATGAAATTCCTCGGTGATGGCGCCGCCGCCGACCATTTCGCGGCGTTCGAGAACGAGCGGCTTGAAGCCACCTTTGGCAAGATAAAAAGCCGTGACGAGAGCGTTGTGGCCGCCGCCGATGAGAACCACGCGCTGTCCGAGAGGCATGACTAGTTGGCCGCCTTGGATACGGCCGTCGTCGCGCGCGAAGATCCGCCTTTCCACTCTTTCAATATGACCTGGCTGGCGATGCGGCCGTTGGCGCCCATGATGCCTCCGCCCGGATGCGTGGCGGAGCCGCACATATAAAGGTTATGAATGGGCGTTCGGTAGTAGGCCCAGCCGGCGACAGGGCGCAAGAAGAAGAGCTGTTCGAGAGAAAGCTCGCCCTGAAAAATATTTCCTTGCGTGAGGCCAAATTCGCGCTCGAGGTCCAGCGGCGTGAGCACCTGGCGATCGATGATGATGTCTCTGATATTCGGTGCGTATTCGGCGATAGTGTTGATGACGTTGTCGCCAAAGGCTTGCTTCTGATCGTCCCAGGTTCCTTCCGCGAGTTTGTACGGCGCGTACTGCACGAAGCAGGAGAGCACGTGTTTGCCGGGAGGCGCGACGCTGGGATCGGTAAGGCTGGGAATAACCATATCAATGTACGGCTTGCGGGAAAAATGGCCGTACTTCGCGTCGTCGTAGGCGCGCTCCATGTAGTCCATGCTGGGAGAAATGGAAATCGCTCCGCGAAGATGCGCGCCGGGACCGGGGAAACACTTGAAATTGGGAAGCGCGTCGAGCGCGAGATTGACTTTGCCGGAAGAGCCGCGGAATTTGTACCGGCGCACGCCTTCGAGGAAATCGGCGGGAAGTTCGTTCGGCTCAAGAAATTTCTCGAAGGTGAGATGCGGATCAACGCTCGAAGAAACAACGTTGGCGTAGAGTTCTTCGCCACTTTGGAGGACGACGCCGGCGGCACGGCCGTTCTTCACAAGAATTTTTCCGACGGGCGCCTTTGTTCTAATCTCGACCCCGGCTTCGCGCGCCGCATCGGCGATGGCGTTCGAAATAGCACCCGTGCCGCCACGGCTGAAGCCCCAGGAGCGGAATGCGCCGTCGATTTCGCCCATGTAATGGTGCAAGAGAACGTACGCGGTACCGGGCGAACGAATGCCGAGAAACGTGCCGATGATTCCGGAGGCGGACATGGTGGCTTTGAGGACGTCGGTTTCGAACCACTGGTCGAGGAAATCGGCGGAGCTCATGGTCATGAGCTGAACGAGGGTATAGCGCTCGTCGGAAGAGAGTTCGCGGAAGCGCTGCATCAGAAAATGAAGCTGCTTGAGGTCTTTCGGATTGAGCGTGGTGGGATCCGGCGGAACCATCGAGAGCATGGGCTTCACGAAGCGGCACATGGGCGTCATCATCTTCGAGAATTCGTCGTAGGCCTCGGCGTCGAGGCGGGAGTGGCGCCGAATGTCGCGGATGGATTTGGCGTGATCGTTGACGCGCCAGAGGTAGTCGCCGCTGGGCATGGGGCTGAAAGTGCCATCAAGCGGCAGAATTTCCAGGCCGTGGCGAGGTAGATCGAGTTCGCGAATAATTTCCGGCCGGAGCAGCGAGACCACGTACGAACATTCGGAAAAAAGAAAGCCGGGGATAATCTCTTCCGTGACCGCGGCGCCGCCGAGAACGTGTCGGCGTTCAAGAACGACGACCTTCTTCCCTGCCTTGGCGAGATAAGCGGCGTTGACCAGGCCGTTGTGGCCTCCGCCGATGACGATAACGTCGTAGTGCTGCCCCATTCGGTATGACTCCGCTCTTACTCGATTGAAGAAGAAGCTGCGGGAAACAAGGACTCGACATTCTACTGAGACCGGAGAGCGGGCACAAGTCGCTACGCTTTGGGGAATAGCCCGGTCATGCCAAGTCCCTTCCCATTGGCCCAGTCGAATGACTTCGAAGAAGAGGCAGGAGATGACCGCCCGGCTTGGGGAGAGCCGAGTGGCGCCCCACGGCCGCAAATTCCCTTCGCCAAAAAGAAAACCGGGGCTGACTCGCGTGAGCCAGCCCCGGTGTTAGTTGTTAGATTCGAGCCGTACGCCAGCTTAGAACGTAAAGCGTGCGCCGAGTTCACCCCACAGCGAGTGCGGAATGATCGTGCTGGCCGGGTTGATGAAGCCTTGCGGGTGGCCGAAGGTCGCAGGGCTGCCAATGGTGGCAGTAGCACTGGGGCCAAAGTTGTTGCCGTAATTGGCGCGATTCGTGAGGTTGAATGCTTGCGCAATCAACTGCAGGTTCATGCGTTCCCCGAACTTGATGTTCTTCGCCAACCGCATGTCGAGTTCAAAGAATGGGTCGCCACGCAGCGGATCGTACTTGGCTATAGTGCAGCCTTGCGCGACGCCGTTTATGCCATAGAAGCAGTTCTGTGCCCCCGCGTTGTTGCCGGCGAACGCGAGATAGTTGGTAGGATCACTGGTTGGTACCACGACCGCGTTGAGTGTGCCGCCGCCGGTATTCAGTGTGTTGGAGGAGTTGGTCAGGTTGTACGGGCGCGCTGAACCATACTGCAGGATGGGTGAGAGCTGAAAGCCCTTGGGCAATTCGACAATGCCGCTCACGGTCACGTGGTGGCGTTCATCATTGATTGACGGGCCCCACTCGTAGCTGGCAAACGGATTCGTCGACAGCCTGGGGTAGTTGCGGTAGGAGCTGCCTCCGCCGTCGTAGGAATTCGCCCACCCCAGCGTGTAGTTCGCGGCAAACTGGAAGTGGTGGCTCATGCGTTGCCGGAAGCTGAAATTCACTCCGTCGTAATGCTCACGGTTAATGGACTCATCGACACGAACGCTACCCAGTTGCGGCAGCGCCGGGTTCGCCGCAAACGCCGGATCAAGCGGGCGATAGCAGCACTGGGAGCCAATGGGCTGTGACGTGTCGGGCACCTTCTGGTCAATGTTGATGGTCTTGTTCCCGTGCAAGCCGAGAACGTGTGTGTATTCCACCTCGAGCGCCGTGTTTGTATTCATCGCCCAGCTATAACCGCCATTGAATTCCTCGGTCACTGGGTTCCGATAGTTGGGGGCCATGAGGCGGCCTATGCTACCCGGGTTGAGCTGTGAGGACGGAGGCGCAATCGTGGGCATGGGGTCCACGCCGTAGCGCCACTGGCCGAGTGGTATGTTGGTTCCCGGTACGGTGTCTTTGACGGGGTCGGTGATGTCGAACAAAGTCTGAAAGACAGTCGCGTTGGCCTGCTGCTCCATGAACAACGGGATGTTTTGAAATACGTTTCCGAAGTAGAGACCGTAGCCTCCACGAATCACATGCTTGCCCTGGCCCGTCAAATCGTAGGCGAAGCCGACGCGCGGGCTGAAGTCCTTGTTATCGTCATGGGCGATCTTGCTGACCAAGGGATTGGAGATCGGGCTGTTGAGCGCCACCAGCTCCTGGTAGGTCCGGCTGTTCTTGATATCTGCCCCACCGATCATGTTGAAATCCTTGTCCCAACGAAGGCCAAGGTTTAGCGTGAGGCGGTTGTTGACTTTCCAATTGTCCTGTCCGTAGAAACCGAGCTGCTTGGTGGCGACAAGGAAGTACGGGTTGCCGTTGGCGATGGACATTTCCGTAACCAGGCCTGGAGTAGCGAATCCTTGTGGATACAGTGCAGGATCGGCCAAGATCGCGCTCGGGTTGGCTCCAAAGCGAATTAGAAGCGTGGGATTGAACTCAAAAAAGCCGCCCTCGACAGGGTTGTAGATGAAGTCCACGCCTGCTTGGAAAGTGTGGCGGCCAATGGTTTTTGAAATGTCATCCTTGAACTGCCATTTCTTCTGGAAGGACTGTTGAGGAACGTTGGTATTTGTACCGAACGATGCGCTTGGGAATATGATGTTAGGAGCACGGAGGCTGCTGTCAATGAGGTTGTTCCAATACTGATAGCCCAGCGTGAACTGGTTAACGGTGGTATTGGATATATTCGAGTTCAAGGTAAAGTTGCCCACGATCAAATGGTTTCTCGTGAAGTTGCCTTCGGTGAGGTCCATGGTGGCGTCCGACTGATCATTGAGGCTGTCGTTGACCTGCGACGTATAGCTGACGTAAGCGTTGTTCCTGCTGTTGATCACCCAATCGAGCCGCCCATTGTAGCGCCATTCGAAAAAAGGACGCGCAATCGTCGCCGCGGGGTCATCCGCGAAACCGTTCGCCTTTGCCAGCGTAAGTTCAGTGAAAGAGGTCGCATCTACGGTCTGAGCTTGGTGTTCGCGCTCCCGTTCGATGGCAAAGAAGCCAAAGAGTTTGTCCTTCATGATGGGCCCGCCGACGGATCCTCCGAATTGCTGGCGTGTGTAGCTCGGGTGAGAGGACTGCGTGCCACCCGTGCCGGTGGGATCCTTTTCGTCAGTGTTCAGATTGGTGTCGCGGAAGTACCCAAAGATCGAACCATGGTAGAGGTTCGTGCCCGACTTGGTAATCATGTTGATAGCCGCGCCTTCCGAGCGTCCATTAACCGCCGAAAATCGCTGTGTGCTGATCACAAACTCTTGGACGGCTTCCAAAGGAAGCTGCATCACCGGACCGCCCACAGTATTGTCCTTGTTATCCACTCCGTTGACGGTGACGTTGACGTTCCGGCCGCCGTCCCCATTGACAGATAGAATGGCATAGCGGTTTTTTGTGGGGTCGTAGGAGTCAGTGGCTTTTACGCCAGGAGCCAGATAGGCGAGGTTGGCTACGTCACGTCCGACCATGGGCAACTCTTGGACTTCCTTGGGCGTGATGTTCTGGCTGACATCCGTTTTCGCCAGATCGAGAACCGGCACCTCGCTAGTCACTTCGATGACTTCACTTGCGGCCCCTGGTTTTAGTTCTGCGTTGGCTGTGGTGGTTTGCCCAACCAGAATTTCAATCGTTTGCGTCACGGTCGCAAACCCAGCCTTAGTGACTGTCACGATGTAAACTCCAGCCGGCAGCAATTCGAATCGGTAGTAACCAGTGTCGTTGGTCGCTGCCGTCCGGGAGGTATCCGTACCCTTACTCTTGGCAACCACCTCGGCGCCGGAAACGACTGCGCCCGACTTGTCCGTAACGGTACCTTGAATGGTGCCGCTCGCGGTTGCCTGTCCAAATGCGCTGGTGCTCCCCAAACTGAGGACTACCACTGCCACAAACAGCAAATACATGAGCTTTTTCATTTCTGTCTTCTCTCCCCTTGCCGCGATACTGCTACGGCTCTCTCGTGCTACTTCTAGATGAATCTGTGTTGCTGGTGCCCCAAACTCCCACTTGCATGCTGCCGGTGATCATACGAACACGTCAAACCAATGAGCCGTCGGCCCGACTGACGGCCATTAAGGATCCATCTTTCCAAGTATTGTTAATTGCGCAGTCGCTTTGTATCTCGAAAGTGACCCGACGCAACGTCCCTGAATCAGGCCCAATTCCCTGGAATTGGATCCCATTGGTTATGATTTCTTTACTATTGGCAATTCTCCTGCCAACATTGAGTTGATGTAAAATGTTGAAAACATTATGTTTTATATGAAATTTAGACACACTTTCGATGAAATTCAGGAGCCCCGTAGATAGGTAATACAGAAAATCATATATCAATCACGATGGCTTAATCCTCTCGGAATCGAGGTTGCTCGTTGGCTTTGCCCTTCTTGTCACGCCGGCCGGGCCTCAATGACATCGGAACTAACAAACGCCTCTAGTGGGTTCATCACCAATCACCCCGTAGACCTCTCTCTCAGGCTTGTTTCTCCTTGCCATCGTGCAATACAGTCTTTCCGTGGAACCCAATCTTCCTCCCTTCGAGCCCCATCCCCTCCTGAAAAACCGGCACGCCATGACCATTGCCAGTGCGTTCGTGCCCCGGAAGTTTGCTCTTCCGCCTGCGGAAGCACGCCTCTTCCAGGTCGATCCAGACTCGCGCTTGCTGGGCCACTGCCACTGGCAGCCGGGTAAGCCCAAGGCTGCGCCCGTGGTCGTCATCGTCCACGGGCTGGAAGGCTCCAGCGATTCGAACTACGTCCTGGGCATCGCCGATAAGGCCTTTCAGCGCGGCTTCCACGCCGTGCGCCTGAATCAGCGGAATTGTGGAGGAACGGAAGCCTTATCGCCGACCTTGTACAACTCCGGGATGAGCGCGGACTACCGTGCGGTCCTCGAGGAGCTTTCGAACGGCGATAGCTTCGAGCAGGTTTTCTTTGCAGGCTACTCCATGGGCGGAAATCTCGTAACCAAGATGGCTGGCGAATTCGGCTCGGCAGTACCCCCGGCATTGCGCGGCGCCAGTGTCGTCTGTCCAGCGATCGATCTTGGAGCCAGCGCCGATGCGCTCAATCGCGCCGAAAACTATCTTTACCAGAGGCACTTTGTTTCCGGCCTGATGTCTCGCTACGCCAGAAAACAGAAGTTGTTTCCCGATCGCTATCCGCAAAATGGCTCGTGGCCGATTCGAACCGTCCGCGAGTTCGACGATTTCATCACCGCGCCACAATTCGGCTATCGCGACGCGCAGGATTATTACGACCACGTCGGCGCAAAACGCGTGGCCGCCGACGTCCGCGTGCCTCTGTTAATGATTACAGCCCAGGACGATCCCTTCGTAACCTACGCATCTTTCCAGGCCGCGAGAGTCAGCGACAATCCCGCAATCCAGTTTGTCGCCACCACGCACGGCGGCCATTGCGCATTTATTTCAAAACACAGCGGGCCCGAACGCTTCTGGGCCGAGCAACGCCTCGTCGAATTCTTCGAAGCCCATCGAGCAGATCTTTGATTCCTGTTCTCTGATCTCAGTTCTCAACCCAGCGGCTTCTCCAGCGAGACCGCAAACGCCGGCGTAAGAAGTTGCGCCGCTCCATCCGCAGCAATCACCATGTCGTCTTCACACCGCAGCCCAAATTCTCCCGGAACGTAAATTCCCGGCTCATTCGAAAAGGTCATCCCTGGCTCCAGCAGCGTCTTGCTTCCGCGCACCAGATACGGATGCTCGTGCCCATCGAGTCCAATGCCGTGGCCCAACCGGTGCGTGAAAAATTTGTAATCCGGGCCGTAACCCGCATCGGTGATGACCTTGCGCGCCGCATCATCCACGGTGCCTGAAAGTTTTCCGGCGCGAGCCGCATGCAACGCCGCATCCTGCGCCTTGCGCACAATTTCATAAACGCGCGCCACTTTTTCGGACGGCTTTCCATAAACTCCCGTGCGCGTCACATCCGATTCGTAACCGTCCACCGTGCACCCGCCATCAATCAACACCACGTCGCCTTCCTTCAATTTTTGCGGCTGAATCGTCCCGTGCGGCAGGGCAGCCGACGCGCCCAGCAAAACTAGCGCGCCGCTTCGCAGTCCCATTTTCGAAAAGCCTCCTTCCACCAACTTGCCGATGTCCTCCTGGGACATCCCTTCCTTCACCGAAGCATGCACGGCGCGAAAAACATCGCAAGTCGCCTCGCAAGCTAGTCTCATTAATTCTAGTTCGTGCGCCGACTTCTTCCCACGGCAGCCAATAGTCACCGCATCCGCGGAGACGCATTCGAATCCCGGCCCCGCCGCCCGCAGATGATCGAAAAACGTGAACGCCGCCGTTTCTTCCACCCCGATTCGCCCCGTTCGAATCCCTCGCTCCGCCAATGCGCTCACCGCGATTTTCGTGGGGCTCTGGTCTTCCTGCCAAACGCGCACTTCCGCCGCGAAATGCAGTTTCTCGCGCAGCCGGCCCTCTTCGAACGCAGGCACGACGACGATGGGATCGCCGCTGCGTGGCAGCACCAATCCCAGCAGCCGTTCGCTCACTCCCCAGCGAATTCCCGTGAAGTAATAGAGCGAAGTTCCCGGCGCAAAAAAAAGCGCATCGTATTTCGGAGTCAGTTCCGACATCAGCTTCTGCGCATGCATCAACCGCTCATGAAACTCGCTCGCCTGAATCGGATGGACGCGCGCCCCCAGCGGCTTGAGCCCCGCGAACGCTTGTGGAAGCTCATCCGCGGCATTCTCGGGGACTGCGCCGGCTCGCGGCGCGAAGGCTAAAGCAGATGCCCCCGCCGCGCTCTTCATGAAATCTCGCCGCGAGGGTTGAAAAACCGATTCCGAAGTTGGTTTGTGCATGGCGGGAAGAGATTTATCTAGGTGGGCCGCACTTTGTCAAGAAACATAAACATTCATGCAAGCAAAGAACGGGGGAGCTCGAAAGCTCCCCCGCCTGTTTAAGGTAGATTGTAGGTTGAACTAGAACGTCAGTCGCATGGCGAACTGCCCAAACCGGCGCTCGTCGCTCGGATTGCCGGTCACGATGGAGGACCCTGCCAAACTTCCCAGTCCACCCTTCTTGCCGACGACTGTAAACGAGCTCGTGAACCCGGTTGCATCGTTCACGTAGCCGTTCACGTACATATTGTGGTGGTTGAAGATGTTGAACATTTCCGCGCGGAACTCCAGCGAGATGCGTTCCGTCACTGGAAATGTCTTGCCCAGTGCAAAGTCTGCATTCCATGCGCCTGGTCCTCGGAACGCGTTCCTTGCCGTCATGTTTGATGGGAACGGGCCGAAGGTCTCGACACATCCGCCAGTTAAGGTGTCCTGCACCATCCACGCTGGATTGCACGTCGAGTCCGCTCCGGGAAGTTTCAGCAGGTTGAACTCGTTCGGATTCCCAGAAGGAGTCGAGCCACTGGCGCTCATGCTTGTGATCGTGCCATTCGGTGTGTACCGCGGAATTCCGGAAGGCACGCCACTGTTACCGCCCAGGGCGTTCGTGCTGTCCATGATGGAGAAGGGTAGTCCCGTTCGGGCAGTGAACACCGGTATGAGGCTCCAGCCGCCGAGCACTTGTCGCTCCCAGCCGCGTCCGCTCTTGAAGAACGGTTCCTGCCAGATGGCGCTGAAAACTAGACGATGGCGGATGTCGAAGTCTGAATTCCCGTAGTCCAGCCTCGGATTTCGAGGATCCAGATAGCCCAGGTTTCCGACGCCATTCGAGGCCGCGGAACTCTCGGAGAATGTGGAACTCAGGTCGTCCAACGAGTGCGCGTACGTGTAATTGGCCACCAACATGAGCCCGGTGTGTTTGAAGTTCTGGCTCATGAGCCTTACGTTCATGGAGTTGTAGTGCGACGTACCATTGCTGCCGCGCGTGTTGATGGAGCTCCACTGCTGATTTGCACGCGTGAAACAGCCAAATGTGTTGTCGTGCGGAGGATTCGGATTCGTACAAGTGTATGCGAGAGAATCACCTAGGTATATCTGACCACCCCCCAGCATGTTGTTGTTCGAGATGTCATACAGATGCACGCCATGCGCCCCGTTGTAGTCCACGGAAAGTATGGTGTTCCTTGTCAATTCGCGCTCCCCTGAAAGGCTCCACATCTGGGTTTGCGCCGTCTTGATGTTCTGATCGACGTGCCGTGGGCTGCTGGGCGGCAGGGGCACCTGCAGCCCCGCTGCTCCAACGAAGGGGCCGAGGTTGTCCACGGTGACCTGACCCGCGTTCGCTCCCGTCAACTGTACGCTGGCGTAGTTCGGCGGATTTTGGATCATGTTGAACGTAACGTTGCCGAAATTGCGTTCGTAGCTGATCCCGTATCCGCCGCGAATGCTCGTCTTGCCATCCCCTGTCAGCCCATATGCAAACCCCACGCGCGGACCGACATCTCCGTACCGCGGGTTCCACAGTTCGCCGATCGGGCTGTTTGGTGCAAGCAGCATCTGCGCGGATCGGAGTCTCTCGAACAGGTTTGTCCCGCTGCCGTAGTAGAGGTTGGAATCGAGTTTTGGATCGCCGTTGTGCTGTACGCCGTAGTATTCATACCGCACGCCGTAGTTCAGACTGAGCCTCGGTGTGATCTTCCAGCTGTCTTGCGCGTAGATCGCAAAATCCCGGTACCGGTAGTTGCGCGCAAACGATGGTGAATTGACTGGCAGTGTCAGCGTGCATGCCGGAGTCTGAATGATCGCTCCGGAAGCGTCTCGCGAACACGGAAAGTGGCCCTGCGGATTGATGGCTGCCTGGAACAGAACGAGGTTGCCGTTGATGAAATTATCCAACCCGTCTGCGGACCCATTGCCCATTTTCTCTACTGCTTGTGCAAAGGCCCCGTAGCCCCGGTTCATTTGCTGGTAGTTCAACTGGCCGCCAAAACGCATCGTGTGCCGGCCCCGGACCCAGCTCAGGTCCTCATTGCCCTGAATTGCATTCTCCGGACCGCCATAGGGAAGGCCGCCGGTACCGGTCTGATTGTCATAGAATCCAGGCAACTGCAGAGCATGCCCGCCGAGCGTTGCGCTGTTGAAAAGGAATAGCGTCGGCGTGTTCTGCAGGGCGGTGTTGAAGGAGTTGCTGTTCTCCACTCGGTTGAAGCTCAACTTGGTGCTGCTCAGCACCGTCGGCTTGAACGTGTGTGTAATGTTCAACAGAAACGCCTTTCCATACTCTTCGGAACCTACGTTGTATTGCGGATAAGGACTGCCAAACTGGGAGCCGGCGAAATCGACCTCGTCCGTCCAATTCACGCGAAGATACATCTGCGTTGCATTGTTAAGGAGGTAGTCAAGCCGCCCAAAGATATTGTGAGTGTTTTGTGGCGAACCGCCACCAGCGTCTTGCGGAACGTTGAAGTTCACCAGCCCGAAAATCGGCGTGTTGGCCCCGACCGCCGTATCAAACGGGCCACCTACATTAAATCTCCCCGCGATATCTGCCTTCGTTAACGTGGAGACAAACGGAGCTGTGGCTCCGCCATACTTACTGAAATACGCTTGCACGTTTGGTGCTGTTAGAGCCAGTAATTCCGGCGTCGGCACCAGCGAGAGGCTGCTCGCACTGCTGCGCACCCGCGTAAACTCCGTGCTCTGGAAGAAGAACAGTTTGTCCTTGAGGATTGGGCCGCCTACGCTGTACCCGAATTGATTGCGGACATAGGTGCCTTTGGGGACGTTGTTGGAGTCGTTGTCAAACGTGTTCGCGGTATACGCCGAAGTGCGGTTGAACTCCCACGCGGATCCGTGGAAGACGGACGTTCCGCCCTTCGTGAGGACGTTTACCACTCCACCAGAAGCGCGCCCATATTGCGCTTCGAAGTTGTTCGTCACGATGCGGTATTCCTGAACCACGTCGGGCGATATGGCCTGTCCCACCGTTGCCGTAAAGAGGTCAACGTTTTCGGCACCGTCCAGCAAAATCTCCGAACCGGAACTGCGCTGCCCGTTGATCACGTACCCCACGCCGCGCGTGCCCGTATTCTGATCGCTCGCGCTGCCCATGCGGTCTCCGGAGCTCACGTTGCCCGCGGTCCCCACGAAGTCGTAAACGTTACGGTTCAAACTCGGCAGTTGTGCGATCTGCTCAGGGGAAATGACCTCGGAGATCTCCTGTGTCTCGGTGTTAACGGTCGCTGTTTCTCCCGCCACCACCTCTACCGTTGTTGCCTGCCCGGAGATGGCTAGTTGCACGTCGACAGTGGTGTGCCCACCGACGCTGATTTCCGCGCGCGCCTTGAAAGTTGCAAATCCCGAACTGGTCACGGTCACCTCATACATCCCGGGATTCAATCCCGCGAGGTTGTACTGACCGTTGTCACCGCTCTGAACCGTTCGCTCGGCGCCAGTTGCCTGATTCTTCGCTGTAACCGTAGCTCCTGCGACCACCGCTCCGGTCGAATCTTTCACCGTACCGGAAACTGTTCCCGCTTCCACTTGGCCATAGGCAGGCTTGCTTTCGAAGGCCAACATCGTAATGACAAGCAACATCCCGCCAAAAAGCGACCCTGCTTTTGCTAACCAGCTTCGACACCCGTAACTGCTCATCTTTCTCTCTCGCTTCATTTCTCCCCCTCAAGTTGAATAGCCTATTGATGTCCCATTTGCCCGTCCTCCGAGGATCCCTGAATCAAGACCTAGCCTCGAGATCAGGGGCAAATTTGCTGGAGCAAGGAAGCAGGTGGCTGGCCAGAGCACTGACGGATTAACATCTAGACTTATCTATTACTTACGAGCCATTTTGGCAGGCGCCAAAATCAATTTTCGATACTTCTGGATGCTTTATCTGATTTAGATACAAGTATGCGGAGTTCGCGGCTTCACGCTGCCGCGGTTCGAATCGAATAGCATGCAGCTCGTTAACCTCCTGCGTTCGAATTCTCCGGCTGTGATACTCTCAGCGCCATGAGCGGCTCATCCGATTTCAATACTTTCTGGCCCGAATATGTTCGCGCGCACAGCCAACCAGGGACCCGGGCCATTCATTTGGCGGGCACTATATTGGGATGGGTGTTGCTGATTTTTGCGATTGCGTTGCGGCACTGGTGGTGGATTTTTGGGGCGCTGGTGGTTTCTTATGCGCTCGCGTGGATCTCGCATTTTTTTGTGGAGCACAACCGGCCGGCCACATTTGAACATCCGTTGTGGTCGTGGTGGGCGGATCAGAAGATGGTGGCGCTGATGCTCAGCGGAAAAATGGCGGAAGAAGTTCGCCGGTGTGCCGCGGCTCCGAACTGACCAGCAAAAAAAACGGCAGTGCTCCGCGGCGTTCGACGACTCACTAGAACAGATACTCCGCCGCGAAAAAAGTTCGGAGCACCGACGGCCAACCGCAGAAACAAAAAGTAACAGCCAACCGCGGACAGCTAGAAGCCAATCACCAAACTGAAACCAACAAACTAACCACTAAAAACTAACTACTAAAAACTATTCGGAGCGCACGGCAAGAATATCTTTGCCCTGCACTTTGAGTTCGACGGCGAGGGGCGGGCGAAGGTCGGAGCCTTGCGCGATGGCGCCGCGCACCAGGAAATTTCCAGGGAGCGTGGCCATTTTCAGCGGGTCGAACACCGTGCTGCTGCAAGGGTTGCCAACCATGGGATGTTTTGCATTCTTGAATCCATAGCTGGTGCTCAGTTTTTCCAGGTCCGTGATGTATTCGAGCTTGCAATTGCCAAAAGGCGAGTTCAGCGAAAAAGCCCAGTAGCCGCTGGCCTGCGCGGGCGAGCCAGTGGGCAGGCGCACCAGCATCGCGGGGATGTTTTCGCCGGTTAGGCCGTTGCGAATATAAAATTGTTTGAAGGACCAGGGCTTGGCTAGTTCCGTGGTGTCGGCAATGCCGGGATTGGAGTCGGTGGCGTGCGGGAGCAGGGTGCTTGGATCGGGCGCGGGAGAAGGAACTTCGATTTGCGGCTGCTGATCCGCCTGCGGCGTGTCCAGGTGCTTCGGGCGAAGCGCCCAGCGCGCGGCGAGGAAAACCACGATTAGCGCGGCGAGGAGACCGATCACAAGTTTCACTGCGGGATTGCCGCCAGGTTGGCGGGAGCCTGTCGGGACTCCCGGGATGGCGGGCATCTCCGACTTAAAGCGGTCCGATGGGGGCTGTTCGGTCATTGCGCTTCGGTTCGATTCTATACTCAAAACAGAGGATGTTGACAACCGCGAATCTAGGCTTGAGAGCAAAAAGTGACTCGGGGCGCGTGCCTCAAGAGGCAGCGGAAGGCCACCGTTTCCGGTTGGATGCAGTTGAAGTATACTTCGCCAATTCAATTGGGGCTCCAAGCGCGGAGTTTCGCAGACGTGGATCCTGAAAAACAATTCAATTCTGGTGGTGAAGCTGCGGGCATGGAAGGCGGCCAGGGAACCACTGCGTCCGTGGGCGGGGGTGAAACCGCGGGAATGTTGATTGGCCGCTATCACCTGCTGCAGAAAATCGGCGAAGGCGGGATGGGCGAGGTGTGGCTCGCCGAGCAGAAAGAACCGGTGCGCCGCCGCGTGGCGGTGAAGCTGGTGAAGGCGGGCATGGACACGCGTGAAGTGATCGCGCGCTTCGAGTCTGAGCGCCAGGCGCTGGCCCTGATGGAGCATCCCGCGATTGCGAAGGTGTTCGATGCGGGCTCGACGCCGCAGGGGGCGCCGTACTTTGTGATGGAGTACGTGGCTGGCGTTCCCATCACCGAGTATTGCGACACGCACCGGCTGAATATCCGCCAGCGCCTGGAAGTTTTCATGCACGTTTGCGAAGGAGTGCGGCACGCCCATCAGAAAGCCATCCTTCACCGTGACTTGAAACCTTCCAACATTTTGGTCACGGAACTGGATGGCCGGGCGGCGCCGAAGATCATTGATTTCGGAGTGGCCAAGGCGCTGGGCGAAAAGCTGACTGCGGACACCATGTTCACGCGCGTGGGCGCTCTGGTGGGAACTCCCGAATACATGAGCCCGGAGCAGGCCCTCTCCCGGGGCGATGACATCGATACGCGCACCGATGTCTATTCGCTCGGGATTATTTTTTATGAGTTGCTGGCTGGTACACCACCGATCGAGCTGCGAAAAGTCGCGCTCGAGGAGTTTCTTCGCAGGTTGCGTGAGGAAGAACCGCCGAAGCCGAGCACGAAGATCCGCACGCAGGATGCTGCCACGTCATCGGAACTAGCGCGCAAGCGCCATAGCGAGCCGCTGGCGCTGGCCAAACAAATTGGCGGCGACCTGGATTCCATTGCGCTGAAGGCTCTGGAAAAGGACCGCACGCGGCGGTATGGCTCGGCATCCGATTTCGCCGCGGACATCGGGCGCTACTTGAACAATGAAGCGGTGCTGGCGGTTCCGCCGTCGGCGGCTTACCGCGCCCGGAAGTTTGCGCGGCGTTACCGCGGACCGCTGGTTACCGCATGCGCCTTCATTTTGGTGCTGATCGTGGCTGCGGCCATCAGTATTCGGCAGAGCTTGCGCGCTAACCGCGAAGCGGCCGTGGCCCAGGCGGTCAACGATTTTCTACAGAATGACGTGCTGGCCCAGGCCAGTGCTGCCAACCAGGCGGGGCCAAGCACCAAACCCGATCCGGACCTGAAAGTGCGAACGGCGCTCGACCGCGCAGCAGCTCGAATCACGGGAAAGTTTGACCGGCAGCCGGAAGTGGAGGCAGGTATTCGCGACACCATAGGGAACACCTATGTGAACCTCGGTCTATACCCGGAGGGAAGGACGCAACTGGAGCGGGCGCTGGAATTGCGGCGCCGCACCCTGGGGATGAAAGATCCGAAGACCCTCAAAACGCTCAGTCGCCTTGGACGCACGGCATCACTCCAAGGCAAGTACCCCGAGGCGGAGGGGCTGCAGAGAGAAAGCCTGGAGGCTCAGCGCAAAGTGTTGGGGCCGGAGCATCCCGACACGTTGAACTCCTTAAACCTGTTGGCGGATTTGGACTACCGGTTAGGAAAATATGCGGAAGCCGAAGTGCTCAACCTTCAGGCGCTGGAGATTGAGCGCCGCGTGCTTGGCCCCGAGGATCCTATGACCCTGGGGTCCATGGTTGATCTCGCGAATGTCTACACGGGAGAAGGCAAGTTCGGGGAAGCCGAAGCGCTCGACAGCAAGATACTGGAAACCCGGCGCCGCGTTCAGGGGGCGGAGCACCCACAAACGCTAGCTTCCATGGACAACTTGGCCAGCGACTACGAAAGCCAGGGCAAGTACGCGCAGGCAGAGGCGATGGCGGTTGCGTCTCTGGAGATCGAGCGTCGCGTGCTTGGCCCGGAGCATCCTGACACGCTCTCTTCCATAAATAATCTGGCGAACATCTACAACGACGAAGGGAAATACGAGCAGGCCGAGCAACTGCTCAACCAGAACCTGGAGGTCAGCCGCCGGGTTTTGGGTCCGGAGCATCCAGACACGTTGAGAAACATGATGGCTCTGTCGAATGTCTATGCCTTCCACGGCCAGTACGCGCAGGCTGATGAACTGCTCAGCCAGACGGTGGAGATCAGCCGCCGGGTTTTGGGTCCGGAGCATCCCGACACGCTGAAGCTCATGGCCAATCTGGCTTCTGACGAGGCGTTCCGCGGCCAGTACGCGCCAGCCGAGGCGCTATTGAGCAAGGTCCTAGAAACTGCTCGCAGGGTCCTGGGCCCGGAGCACCGTCTCACACTGGCCATGCAGGGTCACCTCGCCGTTGTGTACCAACGCGAGGGCAAATACGCGCTGGCGGAATCGAACGATGCGCAGGCTCTCGCCGGGCTACGGCACTCTGCCGGATCGGAGGATGAGGACACCATGGTTGCGGCGGCCGATATGGCCCTGGCTTGCTTGTCGCAAGGAAAGTTTGCCGAAAGCGAGCGTCTTGCACGCGAGGCCGTAGAATTCGATCGCAAGATGATCCCAGAGGATTGGCAACGATTCCGCGCCGAGAGCCTGCTTGGCGCCAGCCTGGCCGGACAGAAAAAATACCCGGAGGCCGAACCGTTGCTCCTCGCGGGTTATCAGGGATTGGCAGCGCGGAAAGATCGTATGGGCGTCTCGGACTGGTATCACGTGGACCGCGCGCACGAGTGGCTGGTGAAACTTTATCAGGACTGGGGCAAGCCGGAAAAAGCCGCCGAGTGGAAGAAGAAATGAGAGCCGCCGAGGTGAGGTTCGCCGCCTGAGAGCTCTTGTCCAGACGACAGGATCAGGCGAAATCGAGTTCGAGTTCGTCCACAAAGCACCAGCCCCAGGTTTCGCCGGGTTCGAGGGACTTCATGATGGGGTGTTTGGTGGAATGAAAATGTTTGGTGGCGTGCTTGTTTTTGGAGGAATCGCAGCAGCCGACGTGGCCGCACTCGAGGCACAGGCGCAGGTGGACCCAGGTGTCACCCATTTTCAAGCACTCTTCGCAGCCGCGGGAGTGCGGCTTGACGGGGCGAATTTGAGCAAGATGCGTGCATGTCATAGTCGTACCTCCATCAAAGACTAGCTTCAAAGCCGGGCACTAAAGCTGAGCCAAATAGCGATGCACGAAAGTGACGGCCATGGCGCCTTCGCCGACCGCCGAGGCGCAGCGCTTGACGGAGCCGTGGCGGACGTCGCCGGCAGCGAAAAGGCCGGGCATGCTGGTTTCCAGATAGAAAGGATCGCGCTTGAGAGGCCAGCTCTGCGGAAAGCGCCCGTCGCGACACAGATCGGGCCCAGTCAGCAGATAGCCTTCGTTGTCGCGCGAGATTCCGACTTTGGCGGCCCAATCGGTATGCGGTGCGCCGCCTAGGCACAAAAAGAGCCAATGCGTGTCCACGGTCTGCTGTTGGCCGGTTTTGTTATTGGTGAGCGTGACGGCGCTCAAAGTTCTCTGGCCATGCAGGGCAGTGATCTCCGTGTTCGGCAAAACCTCGATGTTTGGCGAAGACCGTATGCGGTCCACAAGGTACTCCGAAAGAGTTTCGCGCAAGCAGTGGCGTCGAATCACCACGGTAACTTTGCGCGCATAACGCGCAAAATGCATGGCGGCTTGTCCCGCGGAATTTCCGCCTCCGACGACGAAGACATGCTCATTGGCGCAGAGCGCCGCTTCACTGGCGCCCGCACCATAATGCACGCCGGCGCCGAGCAATTGCTCCTCGTTCGGCAAGTTGAGGCGCCGGTAAGATACTCCGGTAGAGCAAATGGTGGCGTGCGCAACAATTTTCGTGCCGTCTGCGAGAAAGCCAGTACCTTTTCCGGGCTCGAATTCGCCGCGAACGCCCTCGCGCAAGATCAGAATCTCCGCGCCGAAACGAAGCGCCTGCTCGCGCGCCGCTTTGGCGAGATCGGCGCCGCTGACTCCCTCCGGAAATCCGAGGTAATTTTCGATGCGCGAACTCGTTCCGGCCTGGCCGCCGACGACCGAGCGTTCGATCAGCACCGTTCGCAGACCTTCGGAGGCGCCATATACCGCAGCGCTCAATCCAGCAGGACCCGCGCCATAAATGGCTAAATCGTATTCCGAGCGCGATGGATCGCGAATCCAGCCCAGTTTTTCGGCAACCTGGCGAATCGTAGGAGATTCGAGACGCGTGCCATCGGGGAAAACGCAGATGGGCAATCGAGGGTCGTGGAAGCCGGCGAGGCTCAGGGCGCGGACCTGGTCTTCGGTCGTGAGTTCCACATATTCGAAAGGGAAATCACCGCGATGCAGGAAGTCCCGGATGGCATAAGCCTTGGAGCAGCCGATCTTTCCATAGATTTTCAGAAGCGGTGAAGTGGATTGTTTTTGGTCCTTCATGGTTATCCAGATGCTGAGATTCGCGTTTCACTCCGCATCAGATGAGATGCAGCAGAAAAGGGTTCCGACGTTTTTCCGTTGGCCCCCATGCAAACAAACTTTGGAGCAACGGGCCAACGGCTGTCAAGTTTCCTGCCCTTGTCCCCCAGGGCCCCGAAGACAGCCTGGAGACGATGCCGGAGGCCCGGGCAACAATGTTTCCAAATCGATACGGGAATCTGTTATTGAAATGAGTACAGGGAGCGCGGGGAGGCTTGTTTCCGTGCGGCAGGGTCACTAGTGTAGAAAGATGCGTGGGGAGGGGTAGGCACCTCCCTTGATAAATATGAGTCCCGAGACAAGAGGCGGGGCGCGGGCGTTTGTCCGCAGCCTCAACATTCTGCTGAAATTCGCGCGCCTGTACGAGTTTGGGCACGCGAAAACTACTCAGCAGTTTGAAACAACGTGGAAAGAACTGCGCGGCGCGCTGGATGACAGCGGCGGGAGCGGTGTGCTTCTTGGCGCATCGGGGACGCAAATTCTTTTGGATGGCGTGCCGCTGGGATCGGCGGCGGGTGAACGCAGCTTCGCGCAGCTGCTGATTACTTCCGGGATTGCCAGCATTCATTTTTCACCGACGCTTACGCAGCCGCAATTCGCGCGATTTGTGCGCGCCTTTCCGAGCGGCAATGCCAAGCCCTCTTCGCTCGCGGAACAATTGAAGTCCGCGCTGGCGGGAGAAACCAGCATCAAGGTGAACGAGATTCGCTACGTCGCGGAAGATTCCTCCGTTGCGGGGATCAAGGTGGCCGCGCAACTGACGCAAAAAGTGCTGGGCGCGCAGGGCGACAAGTTCAAGGATTTTTTTGAAGATCCCAACAAGCTGCTGCAGATGATTCTGGCGGCTGAGAGTTCGCGCGGTGGAGGCGGTGGGGGCGGAGGAGGAATGGGCGGACCGGGCCATGGCCCCGGTGGAGCAGGACCAGGATTCGGCTTGGGCGCAGGGGGAACCGGAGGCAGTGGCTCAGGCGGGAGCGGGGTAGGTAGCGGCGGCTCAGGCGCGCCCGGAGCAGGTACGGGCGGCGGTCCGAGTTTATGGGAGCCCAGCGGCCGAGGCGGCGCCGGAAGCGGTGGTTTGGGGACCGGCGGATTAGGCACTGGCGGCTTGGGGACAGGAACCGGAACTGGGAGCGGCACCGGTACAGGAAGCGGAGGCGGGCCGGGCGGTGGATTGGGCACTGGCGGCTCTGGCACCGGAAGCGGAACGGGTAGCGGGACCGGCACAGGTAGCGGAGGCGGGCCGGGTGGTGGTTTGGGCACTGGCGGCTCTGGCACGGGTAGTGGGACCGGCACAGGAAGCGGCACGGGCAGTGGGGGCGGAAGCGGCGAAGCGCCCGGAAAATGGCGAACGGCATCGGCGATGTTGCGGGACACCCTTGCTGGAGGAGTACCTGGCGTCCCTGGAGTTCTTGGCGGAGCGGGAGCGGGCGAAGGGGGCGGAGGCGGGTTCTCCGTCGCGGAAGAAGATGTACGGTCGATGCTGGGATTGTTCGCGCAATTGGGCAAGTCGCGCAAGGATCCCGAATCACGCCTGGATGTGCCGACATTTCAATCGCGGCTGAGCGCCATGCCGGTGCGCGCGCAATACACGCTGCAACAAGCGCTGGCAGGACTCGCGGCGCAAGCGCCGGATGCCAAGCCGGACAAGCCCATGTTGCTGAAGCTGGCAGAACACGTGGCGATTCGCTTCGCGCTGGACAGCTACGAAAAAGGCGAGCTGCGGGTGAACGCAGTGAAGCAGTTGCTCGACCGTATGAATACGGAAATCGAAGCGCTGCGCAAAATTTTAAGCACGCAGGAAGAGATGATGGCGCACGCGGGGCTGTCCGTGCAGTCCTACACGGAACTGCTCGATCAGGAATTCTGGGAGCAAGTCCCCGAAGAGAACAAGAAAGAAGTGCTGACTTCGGACGAAGCTTGGTGCGTGCCGCCGCGAAACGTGCGCGCGTTCCTGGAAGACATGCTGCGGCGCGGGGAACTCAAGACGGTGAACGAGATCCTGATGAAATACGCGTCGTGCGTTTCGCTGGAAGCGCCGGAAGCGCGGCGCACAACGGCCATCGGACTCTCGGACCTGGGCGAATTGTATGGCAGCGGCGACGGCAGCGCGTTGATGGAAGCCATCCGGCGGCTGGGCAATCAACTGGCGATCGAGCGCGAACCGGAATTGCAGACGCTGATTAGCGCGGCGTTCGTGCGCTTGAGCCAGGAGGCGGCCTCCAAGCGCTGCTACCCGGCGATGCAACAAGCACTGGCATCGCTGGACAGCGTGGAAACACAACGGCCGGGCTCGACGCAGAGTTTGCGGCCACGCATCGGCGCTGAAGAGAGACTGCCGGAATTTATCGAAGAAGCGCTGCGGAGCGGGCAGATTGCGGACGGCATGTCGGAGATTCTTGGGTTGATGCCCAAGGCCACGCTGCACTATGCGACTAACCGATTCGGGCATTGTGGATTCCGCGAAGACTGCGAACTGCTTTGCGAGGTTGTGAAAGGCTTGGGTGAGGACGCGACGCAACGGCTGATCGAAACGCTGCAAACCGCTCCTGCGGGCGAGGCTGCCGAAGTCGTCGGCCTGCTCAGCCAGCTTTCGCCGGAAAATGTGGAGAAAATTCTGCCCTTGCGGCTGTCGCAATGGCCGCGCTCGGCGCACGACCGCACGGTGCGGCAGCTTTCCGCGACGCCGGCGGAGCAACGGGCACGGCTGCTGGTGGCGCTTTACGATTCGCTGGATGTGATGATCCGACCGCTGGCCATCGATGAGATGGGCATGAGTGGCGAGGGCTCCTGCATTCCCAAGCTGATTGAATTGGCGCAGAACGATAGCACGCCCGGTTTCACGCGCATCAAGGCGGTGGAAGCGATCGGGCGGCTGCGCGCCTCGGGCGCCAGCGCAGTGCTTCAGCACATTCTGGACACGCGGCAGGTGTGGCGCTGGGTCTATCCGAATGAATTGAGAATTGCCGCAGGGCAGGCGCTCATCCGGGTCGATCCGTCGGTGGGCATGGAGAAAGTCGCTTCAAGCGGAATCGACCGCAAAGAATTGACGCTCGAACCCTCGGATCCGGAAGCCAATGCCTCGGTCATCCGGCAGCGGCGCTACGCGCGTTTAAAACTCTCACGCAACTTGATTGCGGTGACCACGAACTTGCGCGAGAACTTCCGGCTCTCGATTCCAGAGATGAACTTGGGCGGCGGGATCGGTTCCGGGGAACGCCATCTGGCACCGGGATCGCTGCTGACGCTGAAGTTCACGCAAGGTGTTCGCCACATCAAGGCGCAAGCGATTGTGCGTGGAGCCCGGCCGCAGGCGATGGCTTTCGAATTCGTGGAGATGGATCTGGATGAACGCTACCGGCTGCGGAAAATGCTGCTGGAGCTTGGCGGTTTGCCGATGGTTTCGCAAGTGACGAACCGCACGCGCCGCCGCGGGCGCGTGGCCATCTCCAGAAATTAGATTTCGCGCGGTCGAAGTCAGAAGTCAATAGCCAGCACGGACACAACTCCTTCCCACCTGTCCTCTCACGGGTCGCGCCCGTCCCTTCGTTCAGGGTGCACGCCCGGCCCGTAGACGCCTTGACCTCCGGGGCACATAGAACCTCTGTACCATTGCGGGGTACAGCCGCTGGCTCTACGGTACTAGAGAGGGAGTCCTATTCGGGACGCACGCGGCGTGCAATGAAAGCAGACCCAAAAACAACGGCGGGACGCGCCTTCGTAAGAAGCCTGAACATCTTGTTGAAGTTCGCGCGGCTATACGGCCATGGGCACGCTCGCACGGTTGAACTGCTGCAGGTCGCTGCGCAGGAACTGCGCACCGCCATTCCCCTTGGATCCGACGAAGGACTTCTGCTGGGAGCTACGGGTTCTCAGCTTTTGCTCGATGGCGTGCCCTTGGAAGGCGCTCCCGCTGAAAAACAATTTGCGCAATTGCTCTCCGCCGCGGGGCTCGCCAGCGTGCAGTTCTTTGCTTCCGTCACCGAGGAAGAGCTGGGGCGCTTCGCCCGCGCGTTTCCGACCGGCAAGGCCAAGCCTGCCGAATTGGCGCAGCAATTAAAGGCTGCCCTTACCGGGGCGCGAGGAATCCGCATCAATGAGATTTGCTTTGTGGCCACGGATTCGCGGCTGAAGGACGCCAGTGTTGCAGCGCAACTGGCGGTCGCTTCGCTGGGCAAGGATCAGGATAGGTTCACGAGTATGCTGAACGACCCGCAGAAGCTGCTGGAATTGATAGCAGCGGCTGAGGGCGCGAAGGGTGACGGCACCGGGGGTACAGGCAACGGCACAGGCAGTGGAACTGGGACGGGAACGGGCGGCGGGGGAACTGGAAGCGGAACTGGAAGTGGAGCGGGGACGGGAACGGGTGGAACGGGAATAGCCGGAGGAACGGCAGCGGCGAGTGGACCTGGGGAAGGCGGAGTAGGACCAGGCGGGGGTGGTCCCGGAGTTGGTGGTCCCGGAGGCGACGGTCCTGGAGGTGGTGGCCCGGGTGGCGGTGGCCCAGGTAGCGGTGCGCCGGTTGCAGGAACCTGGAGCGGACCTAATAGTGGCGGCGGAGGCGGGGCGGCAAGTCTTGTTTCCGGAGTGGTTGCTGGGCTTGCGGGGGGATCCGGTCGCGGCCGCGGCGAGCCGACGGAGGAAGAACTCCTGGGAATTCTCGGCGCGCTGACGAGTTTTGGAAACGTAAGCTCCGGACAAGGTGGAATGGCCGCGGCGAGCGCGTTTCAGCAGCAGGTGACGCAATTGCCCGGCCGCGCGCAAGACACGCTGAAGCAGGCGCTGGCGGCTTTGGCCGCGCAAGCGCCGAGCGAAAAACCCGACGAGTCCGTTTTGGTGCAGCTTGCCGAGCATCTGGCGATCCGCTTCGCCATCGAGCGTTTCGAAAAGGGCGAAGTCAAAGTCAACGCGGTCCGCCAGATGCTCGACCGCATGAATCAAGAGATCGAGAATCTACGGAAGATTCTTGGCGCGCATGAAGACAAGATGAGCGACGCCGGGATCCTCGCCGAGTCGCATCGCGAGATCCTGGACCGGCAATTCTGGGCGGCGGTGCCGGAAAGCGGCAAACGCGCCGTGCTGCTCTCGGGCGAGGCCTGGTGCATTCCGCCGCGCAACGTGCAATCTTACGTCGGCGAACTGATTGCCAGCGGCAACATCGCGGAAGCCATCAGCATCTTGCAGAATTATGCGGAGTGCGCGGAGAGTGAAGACGCGGATGCGCGCAAGAAAACGGCTGTCGGGCTTTCCGAAATGGCCGAGCTCTACGGCAAGGCTGACCCCAAGCTGCTGGGCGAGGCGTTGCGGCATCTGGGCGTGCGCCTCAGCGTGGAACAAGACGCCGAGCTGCAATCGCTGGTCAGCGCTGCGTTCGTGCGCTTGAGCCAGGAGGCCGCCACCAGCCGCTGTTTCCCCGCCATGGAGCAGGCGCTCGACTTGGTTTTCGGAGTGGAAGCGCAGCGGCCGGGAATCGCGCGGAGCCTGCGTTCGAAGATGGGCATCGAGGAGCGCATCCCGGAGTTTGTGGACGAGGCGCTGCGGGCGCGCCAGGTGGCCGCAGGGCTGACGAATGTTCTGAAGCAGCTGCCGCAAACCACCATGGAGCAGCTGGCGAACCGCTTCAATCGCTGCAGCCTGCGCGAGGACTCCGAACACATCGCCAATCTTGCCGCCGATCTTGGCGAAGAAACCCTGCAATATCTCCGCAGTACGGTGCGCGGCGGACCCGTCGCGGAAGCCGTGGAGATGGCCGGCCTGTTGAGCAAGCTGGACCCGCAATCGATCATGGTTTTTCTGCCCAATCGCATCAAGGAATTTCCGCGCACGTCGCAGGACCGCGTGATCCGGCAGATTTCGGCTAGCGGTGCGCCGCGACGGTGCCAGATTCTTCTCGAACTTCTTGACCACGTGGACCCATTGGTGATGCCACTGGTCATTGATGAAATTGGCGTGGCTGCGGACCGCGATGCGCTCGGCAAGCTGCTGACCATCGCCGATGGCGACTTGCCCGTCGGCGCCAGCGCCTATCTGCGCGTGAAAGCCATCGAAGCGCTGGGCAGGATCAATGCGCCGGAATCGGTGACCACTCTCAAACGAATCATCGAGGCCAAGAAAATGTTTGGGTGGCTGCATCCGCAAGAGCTGCGCATCGCCGCGTTTCAATCGCTCGAAAAGCTCGAGCCGGAATGGGCCCTTGCCATTCTGCCCAAGCTCGGGATCGAGCAGGAAGACCTGGCGCTGGCGCCGCTGGCCATTCCGCAGACTTCGAAATTTGTGCGCCACCGCCGGCACACGCGCGTGCGGCTCAAGAAGTCCGTCCGGGCAGTGTGCACGAACCTAAAAGAGGGTTGCTCCATGGAGATCAAGACCGCCAGCCTAACGGGCGGCGTGGCGACTCTGAGCCGGCATCTGACGCCCGGGACGCAGGTGCAATTGAAACTGCAAGTGGGCCTGAGGAATTTGCAGGCTACCGCGCTGATGCGTGATTCCCGCGCCCAAGACATGGCCTTCGAGATCGTGGATATGAACCTCGACGAGCGCAGCAAATATCGCCGCATGCTGGCCGGCAACCTCTCTTACGGTTCCAGCAGTCCGAGTGCGGCCGAAAGCGATTCGACTTCCGCCCCGGTGGAAACTTTGGCTTCTCGCTAGCAGCCGCGACGACATCGTGAACCACACCTGGTATAGAATCCTGTGGGTCTTCGAGGCAATCGCACTTATAGCCGTCGCCTTCCTTCTAACGATACCCATCCAAGATTACGCGATGCGAGAATTTAAGGAATGGCAGCGCCATCCTTCTATAGAGACTGAGAGAGCTTTCCGGGATAAACAGCGCGAGGAACCTGCTACGCTTGACGATAGCGGCCCCCTTCGCTGCCACTGCCCTTCTACTGGCTATTCCCTTGTACCGGCTTAGGGGGAAACAGCAGAGGCCAATCCTTCCTGCTTCCTGAAAGTCTCAATCCTTTGGCGGCCATTTCTGCGCGCCGTGGATGACGTTTGCGATTTCTACAATGTCTTTGCGGATCCGGTACACAACCACGAAAGGAAGGGGTGGCAAAGGAATTTCACGCGTCCCTTCCACACGGCCCTTTCGACCCTTGTTGGGAAAAGACTTCAAGGAACCAGCACTTTCGTAAATGGTCTTGGCTATGCGTTGAGCGGCGGGCGCATTTTCTTGCCGGATGTATTCGATAATTCGGGAAAGGTCTTCGATGGCGGCGGGTGACCAGCGAAGCTGCATTTATTTGCGAAACATTTGATCGATGCGAGCGCCGACCTCTTCGTGAGTCAGGAATTCCCCGCCGTCGAGCTGCTCCAGGCTTCTTGTCACCTGCTGGCGGAACCATGCGTCATGGTCGACATAGTGTTCCACAAGCTGCTTCACGTATTCCTCCGCGCCGCTCTTGTTCTCGGCAGCGGCCCGCTCCACTTTCGCTTGCAGCTCAGGAGTAAGATGCACTTCCATATTTTCCTAGACTAGGTTTACGCAGCGCCGCTGTCAAGGCTTAGCTCGCTAAGCTACACTCCGCAACGATCACCACTCGTCACTTCTTCCTTCACTCACCACTGGGTGGGCTTCGCCGTCATATTGCGCTCCTCGCAGGGTTCACCGTTATGTGCTGGCTCAGCCCAGCTCCTTTTCTCGCCACTCCCCAGACCGAGCAGTTCAATCTGGTTGCCCGGCAATCCGCAAGTTACGATTCTTCTCCTCTAACTTTCGAGTTGCCCGTAACTCGAGAGCATTAGACCAACGTGTCAGGAACGGCTACATCCGATGCCAAGCAACGGTGATCTGCGCCGTCTCCGTGGAGATTGATCCCTACTTCAAAGCTTTGCACGTCGTCCACGCACTGGAAGCGGTGACACCTGGAAGCTTCCATTTCATCTGTGCACCTGTTTGAAATCGAAATAAGCCAGATTCATGTTGCCGCTCGTCAATATGTGTACGGTGAGAACGTTCTTGCCTTTGCTGAGAGGAACTTTGAAAAGTTGCGAAGCCAGGTTCCAGTGGTGCCATTGACGCCAGGCCAGGGGATCTGCCGGGTCATTCGTTGTCGTGATCTGCAGAGGTCCCGTCGCATCCTTTCCGTTCACATCGACTGATATTGTTCCCCCACGATTTGAGGTGTAAAGGAAATCGGCTGCGTATGTTCCCGCCTCTGTCACATTTACCGTAATGTTGAACCACTCTCCGGGTTCGGTCCAGCCAACGTAGGGCAGGTCTGCAGGGGGAACAATCTTGTTGAAGGGGTTGTCGTCAATTGGATCTGGCTTCCGGTTGAACTTCGTGTAGGAAGTATCCACTCCCTCGTGGATACGAAATTCGTTGAGGTAGCTCCCATCGGCCGGGTTCAACTCTCCGCTGCCGTGATTCTGTCGATCGCTGTCGTGATACGCGACCCCTTCGCCGCCCAGGTCATAGTAAGCACACAATACTCGTCCCGGTATTTTTTGTGCGCCGCCCTGATAGCGGCTGTCGTGATAAGGCAGGCCTTTATACTGGCTCAAGAATGTTTGGGAAAACGCAATTGCCGGTAGCATCGATGCCGCTACGAAGCATAAGGAAAACGCTCTCCGGTTCATCCTTCCTCCTTGAGTACCGTTAACCTATCTGCAGTTGCGCAACTCCGCCAATCAGCGGCAGAGACGGCTCAACTATGTTCCGCACTTCAGACTTGGAAGAGTTCGATCCCGTTCGTTTTTCCGAGATTGCGCGAGTACTTCTTGTCAGTCCCATTGTTCCAATGTTCGTGTACGCCCAGGCTGCGGCATCGGATCCCGTCGCGTTCAGGATCATAGAGAGTCTTCGAAGGCGGTTCATGAGCCAAGGCAGATTCGCGCAGGTAGTTATCGGCATTCGCGATATCCGGAAGATCGGGCCATTCCGAAGTGAGAAAATCGAAGCCGACGGAATCGATCGCCACGCCGTCAAGCGACATAAAAATGCTGTTCGGCCAAGCATCGTTGAATGGCGCCATCTTCCACTTGCGATGAGGCGGACCATCCACATTGTCGTTTCCATAGAGCCCATCAATAATGAAAAGGATGGTTTTCTCGCCGAGATCTTTATGACCCAAATAATCCGTGAACGCGGAGTAACTTGCCGAACCATCGTTGTTGTGACGGAAACCGTCGTGCGCGTTCTTACGCCAGTCGGTGTTGATACTCGTAGCGCCGAAGAGATTCTTCGCGCAAAGTGTCACCCCTGAACTCACATGCGCTCTCAACACGGCAGCATCAATTAAGTAGGCGGCCTCAACCACCGTAGTATCGAGTCCCGTGGCGTTGTGGGTTTCAACGGAGAAAGGAATCGCGTTGGGTTTGAACTCGGCCTTTACTCGTCCATCGCCTCCGATATGATCTACGAACCCAACACTCGGAAATTGATGGTGAATCTTGTCGTAGAGATTGCCGGGGATCCATCGACTCGAATCGAAGACAGTAATCGCTGCTTCCGGCACCCGGCCCGGACCGGTCAATTGCCGTACCAGCGAGAGGAGCATATGAGGCGACGAGTTCAGGCGGTCGATCGTGCCATGATCCGTTGTGTTGTTCAGGTTGGCCTTGATCGCGATCTTCTCGCCGGCTTTGTATCCAGCTTTGCCCCGCCCATGAGTGCGATTGAAGTACTGAAAGATGGAGTTCCATGCCTGGGCGTCGCTTTTTTGATTTGTAAGACCGCAAATGGATCGGGAAACCATGCGGTCAATTACAGACTGGTCGTTGTTGGCATCGGTCCACCACGAACCTGTGCCATCCCAGGTCACCGCCGCCGGATCGTGGGCCCAAGTGACTCGGCCGGGAACGACGCCGCGGGGAACTCCTACTGGGGAAAGCGGCTCGAACAGGGAGGGCCGCAGGTAGGTGGCAGCTGCAAGAGCCAGGGCGAATTGCCGGCGCGTCATATCCATTTTGACTTGCTCCTCTCGCACAAAATCTTACGGTTCCGCCGGTCAGTTTGCCTGAAGGCGTTCTCACCGTCAACGGACCGAAGGTGGATCGTTACCGCAGCGGCGGCGGAGACGTGTGTTTGGACGCCGCCACTGGGGGGCTTCGCCGTCATATTGCGCTGCTCGCAGGGTTGGTCGTAATATTCTTATCTGCCTACCATTCGTTGGGCGGATCAGGAACCGGCATGACCAAGACAGCCGTCAGCGAGCAAATCACTCACCGCTGGTATGCGCGTCCCGTGCTCTTCGTTGCTGACGTGAACCGTGCACTTCGCTTCTACGTCGACATGCTCGGCTTCGAGAAGAGTTGGCATGAAGGCGACGGCGCGGGCGGAGTCTGCCAAGTCAATCGCGCGGGATGCGAGATCATCCTTTGCGAGGATGCCACGCGAACAGACAAGGCGCGCTTGTTCGTGGCACTGAACGTCAATGGACTCGCCGCGTTTCGCCGTGAAATCGTCGAGCGCTCGGTTCCCACCGAGAAGTCCTGGTGGGGTTACGACGTGATCAAGATCGTCGATCCCGACGGAAATGAGTTGCTGTTTCCCGCGGCCGAGTAGTCCAAGCAGTGAGCGCGACGGCCGAGTGCGTTACCCTCCGGTTAAACTACATATCTGCGACGCGTGCCTGATGGGTATCAAGCCACTTCCGAATATTCCAGACCGTATCCTCGTAGAACGTCTTATAAAGACCATGCGATACGTAGCCGAGATGCGGCGTGGCCAGTACGTTGTCCAGCGTCCGGAAAGGGTGATCCGGAGGCAGCGGCTCAATATCGAATACGTCGATCGCCGCGCCGGCGATTTGCTTGTTCTTCAACACGCTGATCAAGGCTTGCTCTTCGACGATCGGCCCGCGTGACGCATTGATCAACCACGCTGTTGGCCTCATTTTTGCGAGTTCCGCGGCGCCTACCAGGCCGCGCGTCCGGCTGCTCAACACCAAATGGATCGTCAGGATGTCGGCCCGCTCGAACAGCTGGTCTTTGGAAACCAGGACTGCGCGCGCTGCTTTGGCGGCTTCGGGTGTCAGGTTCTGGCTCCAGGCAATCAGATTCATTCCAAAAGCGCTGCCGATCCGCGCGACCTCTGATCCAATCCGCCCAAGTCCCAGAACGCCCAGGGTCTTTCCGCCGAGATCCGTGCCCACTGTTTGCTGCCAGCCGCCGGATCGGAGGGAGTTGCTCTCCGTCACGATATGTCGCGCGGAGGCCAGGATTAGCGCCCAGGTGAATTCGATCGTCGGGTCCGACCTATATCCCGTGTGAACCACTGCGATCCCACGATCGCCCGCGGCGGCCACATCGATCGACGCATTTCCAGATCCCGTCGAGGCGATGAGCTTGAGATTGGGAAGGCGCTCAATGACGTCGCGGGGCATCGGAGTCCGCTCGCGCATGGCGCAAACGACGTCAAAAGGCAGCAACCGCTCAATCACGGCGTCCGGGCCGGCGAGGTGGTTCTGAAATACGGTGATGTCCGCTCGATCGTGGAGCACCGACCAATCGGCGCTCTCGAGCGCCACATTTTGGTAATCGTCCAGAACAGCGATTTTGTACCTTTTCATTGGCATCCATCCCGCGGTGATTGATTCGGCCCTTCGCCTCCCGCGACGAAGGCTCGGTCTACCGAATCGTCTTGTCGTTTGTCAGGGTTTAACATTAGCCTTCGCACCCCGTTCGAGTGCCAAGAGGAGGTTGGCGGATGGGAATCTTTCCTTCATGGTGTTGATGAAGCTGTCCGGATCTTTGGCTTTTTTGAGTTCTTCTTCAAAAGTCAATAAATAGTTTTCCGTAAAATCTACTGCCGTACTCGCGTCAAGGGACGCTCCAACCTTGCTATGTCCAGGAATAACAACCGAAGGTCTTAATTCTCTGATTCTCTGTAATGAGATCAACCATTTCCCTCTAGCCTTACTGTCCGTTTCTGCGGTGTAAACGTGCATGGCGTTGAACAATACGTCGCCAGAAATGAGAATTCGCTGTCCAGGAATCCAAAGCATTGTGTTTTCATCGGTGTCGCCTTGGAGGTCTTTAAGGATCTCTATTCTTGAGTTCTCAAATTCAATAAAGTTACCGTCGAATTTTTCGATAGCAACAACCTGAGAGGCTGCAGCTGAGCCCAAGATCTTTTTCCATTTATCCACTTTCTCTTGATAGACCTTGTTGATTCGGACCGTTACCGCGGAATTCGCAATAATCCTCACTCCCGGATATGCTTCCTTAAAGACCTCCAGGCCGAGAAAATGATCGGCATGCTCATGGGTAAGGTAGACGATAGAGAGCGGCTTTTTAGTCTCTCTGATTTCCTGTAATACTTTTTCAGCATTGGTTTTTGTTAACTGCGCGTCGACCAACATTACTTCGCGGGTTCCCTCGATAATCACGGAGTTAGTCCAAAACTGATCGTCGGGAGAGGTGAATACCTTAATTGAAAAACCCTGCTGGCCAGCCGCAAATGCAGATGGAAACGAAATCAGAAATAAGGGACTGATCACCGCCGAGCAAACAGCGAGACCTCTCACAAATCTAGACCGTAAATCTCCATGAACACTTAATTGGTCCATAAATTCTCCTATCCTTTGTATCCGGCCCTGACGGGTACGAATTTGACGCCGACAAAATCCAAGCGGCTAATGGGTACTAACGCGTCGGTGAGCGCGGCCCAGTCGAGAGGGACTTTGACCATCCCAAGCAATGAGTCGAACACTCCTGCCAATTCTTGTATGCGGCCCCGCGACCAAATCGAGAGTCAGATTTGTTGCATGCGGGCATCCGCAAACACTCAAGCCCCTTTTGCTTTTGTCGCTGCGGTAAATGCCGACGCATTCTTTCGGACAAACTCCTGCACGCTCAGTGGCCGTTGCCCTGTTAGCGTAAGCACGTCGTCCGACATCCGGTCGAAGCGACCCGCGCGATGCAGATCGCCCATCGCTGCCAGGTGGTTCACCACGTGAACCGGCCAGCCCCGCTTGAGCAGCTCGTCCCGCCACGGCTCGACCGGAATGTCCTGATAGGTGATTGTGCGGCCCAGCGCCTTCGAATACTCCTGTGCAAAGAAATGCATGTTCTCGGACTGCGGACCCGTCAGATGATAGATCTTGCCAATGTGCGGCTGCGGATTGGCAAGCAGCGCGGCGATCACCCGCGCAACGTCTTCCGCTGCCACCGGCGCAGTCTTGCCCTCCCCGAACGGCAGTCTGATCTGATTTGATTCCCGCACTGAATCCGGAGTCAAAGTCAGGAAGAACCCTTCGAGAAACACTGTCGGCCGCACGTGCACAACCGGCAGACCGGACCAGTTCAGCGCCTGCTCGGCGAGCCAGTGCAGCTTGTGCTGCGGGCTCGGAGTAGTTTCGGTAATGCTCATCTGTGAGACCGTCATCTGCGACATATTGATGAACGCCTTCACGCCGTGATGCTTTGCCACCGCCGCCGCATTGACCGTGGCGGCCAGATAGGCATCCGAAACTGACATTCCGAAGTACATCGTCTCGGAGCCGGCAATCGCCCTATGCATCGAATCAAGATCGAGCAGATTGCCGACCACGACCTCCGCACCCATGTCCCGCAACGCCTGCGCGCGCTCGTCTTCATTTCGCACCATCGCCCGCACCGCTTTGCCTTGGTTCAACAGCAGTTCGGTGACCGCGCGTCCTACCGCGCCGACGCGGCCCGCCGCGCCAGTAACCAGAATGGGATTCGCCATGTTCTTCCTCCTGTGCGTTCAGTTAAATCGAAAGACACATCTTGTTGAGTGTGAGTGCCGCATCGCTTCCGTGCGGCGGCTGCAAGTGCCGCTACGAATGTCTGTCTAGGAGTACGTCCAAAGTCACGACGGTTTCACAGTTTTTGCCGTTCCCCAGAGCGAACCTGGATTAACGCGGTTTGGATGCAATGCCAGCATCTTCTGATAAAGCTCCATGGCCGTCGATGTGCTTGCCACACTGGCGTTAAAGTCACGGATGTAGCCTCGGGTTTCCTCGATGTGACGAGGAGAGCTATCTGGGTTAAGGACGCCGTGCCCTGCTACCACCGCACTCGGGTGCAGGGCCTGGATCTTATCCAACGCGCGCAGCCACTCGCCCCTGGCCTTTTCATCGCACTCCGCGAGATAAAGGTGCGTGTTGTTATAGACGGCATCCCCCGATATCGCCAGGCCAATAGAAGGCACATGCAGCGCGGTTGTGTGCACTGTGTCGGTATGGCCAAGCTCGACTACGTTTAGTTCTTCTCCCTCAAGGCGGAACCTATCTCCTTGCAGAATCTCCGGCACTACCAATTCCGAGGGAACTTGGCCAGGGAAGCGCGGCTCCCAGAATGATTTTATGAAGTCCGGCTTGATCTGGTTTTGCATCGCCGCAACAGCGGAAGCGGTGGAAATCGCTCTTGCGTTTGGGAACCTGTCCAGCAAAAGCTTGAGTCCGAAAAAATGGTCACCGTGGGCATGGGTGACGTAAATGGTTGTGAGATTTTTGCCGCTCTCGGCAACCCAATCTAACAGTTCCTTCGAATGTTGCACCGACAGGAACGTATCGACGAGGATCGCATCGCGTTCGCCGTAGACGAGCGTGACCGTGTTGGTAACCCAAGCGAGATCTTCCTTGCCGGGCGGAAGGCCCTGGGTAGAACTACCGCGCTTCTTGGTCAAAAGTTTCCAGTTCAGCTTTGGCATGGCTCGTCCAGTCCCTCCACGATTTCCGATGTCGGGGGCAACCGCGGTTCAGCGCTTCTGGTACGGGTGGAAGGTGTAGTCCTTCGCCTTCACGATCGTATGGCACGCGTGTCCGCAGTCTGACGGGCTTTTGGCATCGGCCGTGAACTTGTCCGATGCAGCTTCGTAGTTGAACAGCGCGTATCCCCACCCGCCGCCTTTCGGAAATCTCTTGCTGTCCTTTTCGATGACGAAAGCCTGGCTAAAGACGTCTGGCACATCCACGACGAAGGGGGCCTCCGTGCTCTTCTTCGGCTTCCACTGGAGCTTCGCGATCATGGAGCCATCCGGGAAAGGCTGGCCGTTGCCCGGAACGCCGGCCTTGTAAGCATTGATCATGGTCGGATTGGCGACGATCACCTTGAGCACTTCGTCGGTCCGCGCGGAAGAGACCACCGCCCAGTCCTCGTATCCCCGGAAGTCGGAGAACGCGATTCCGCTCGGCGATTTCAGCGAGTACTTGTCCTGCGCGCCCTGTGCGTAAATGGCCGCCGCGGCTCCGAGGACGGCGAGCACTCCCGTGGCTATCGCAATCGTGAGCCTGGTTTTGCGCTCCATGGCTGATCCTTTCTTAACCAGGATTTCGATTTGTAAGGGTAACTCTAAAACGCGTCTTTTACACTCGGATCAAAGTCCAGCCAATAACTTGCCCGCGAGCCAGTAATCGACACTGAACTTTCCCGGACCACTGCAGATCAGCCAGATAAAGAAGAGCACGTACAGGACTTCCGGAAGGTAGAGGAAATCGTCGAGCCAGTTAAGAGGCGAAAGTCCTCTAGGCATGGCGGAAAGCTTGGTGGTCAGGATGGCGACAAGCATATCGACCAATAAAGCCACGCAGGCCAGGCTCGAAAGAAATCCCACGGCCAGCAAGGACCCGCCAACAAACTCGACGCCCGACACGAAATAAGTCATCAGGCGGGGAAACGGGACTTTGGCCTCAACGAGCGTTTCATACATGGTTTGCCTTCTGCCGGCGACAAACAATTTGTTTGCCCCGGAGATGACGAAGAACAGCCCGAGCGAAACGCGTACCAGCAGGATGGCATATTGTTCCAAGTCACTGCTGCCCAACAGCGCAAACTGGACCAACCGTTTCCAATCCATCTCGTGTCCCTCCATCGGAGGATGTCTCGCGCATCGAGATTAGGTGTCCATCCGTTCGACCCATTGAGCGCGCGATGCGGGAGCCACGAAGGGATCCGCAAAGTACTGTGTTTCCCGCGCGACCTTCTCGCCCCTGAACTCCATGGTGCTCACGGTGTAGGACGGCTTGCCATCATAGGTCAGGATGAATTCGGTGACCCAAAGATCTCCGCCGCCAACGATTCGCCGGATAGAAAACCGTTTTTTGTTCGGCTGACTGGCGCGCTGGCCCTGTATGTTGCGCCGGCCGCGGGTTCGCTCGCCGGACTGCGGGTATTCCAGCACCGCGTCCTCGTGATAGATGCGGTGCTCCGTTTCAAAATCGTTGGTATCGGACGCCGCCCAATGCTGATCCAGTGCAGCACGGATCGCTTGATCTCGCGCTCCAGAATACTGCTCCTTCTTTTGTTGATCGTCCATTTTGAGCCTTCAATTTGACAAGAAGCTAAATGCTTCAGCGGAATCGGAGTGTACGACTCGTCAAGTCGCGCTGTTTCTTCGATCACCCCAAAGTCTACAGCTCAGCCCGGCTCCTTTCTCGCCACTCGCCACTTCTTCTTTCACTCGCCACTTTCCACTAAGATGCCGCCGCATCGCCGGCGAGGGCTCGAACCGCCTTGGGATGAGGACGTAGCAGCAAATAGATTGCGACGACGTGCGTGATCGTCAGCACGGGCACGTAGAGGATCGGGATCGCATACGTGGCGCCCAACTGCCCCGCCATCGCGGGAAGGCCAACCCGGACGGCGTGATAATAGTCGAGGATGAGATCGGCTATCCCCACGAGATTGAAGGCCACCACGAACAGCCAAAAGACCGGACGTATCCTTACCGTGAGAAGCGCGAGAATGGCCAGCACCCCTGTTGCCAGGTCCCAGTAGGCGGCGAACGCGCCGAAGCCGGCGATTGGCAGATTCGGGCCGATGACGCCTGGAAGGATAAAGACGAGCCCGAAGAAGCGGAAGCTGTGCAGCGTGGCGATGGCGCGTAGCGTTGCCACCATGTCCATCGACTTGAGCCAGGGCATGACGTACACGGCGAAGCAAAGCAGCCAGGCGACATAACCTAGAATGAGTTGCAGATTGAAGATGATTTCCGGTGACATTTGGCCTCCTGTCGGATTGATCTTCTGTGGTACCAACGGGTACCAAACTGCTAGTTTAGACGCCCGCGAGGAGAAAAGGTTACGCCCGAGAATAAAGATAGTGGTACTATGGGGTACCAGAGTCGGCAAGGAGGATGATGGCTACCGCATCAAAGTCAAAACGCCGACAGAAAGACGCCGGCGAAACCGTGGTCCGCAAACGCATCCTCGACGCGGCATTTACGGCCTTCATGAAGAGCGGCTACGCAACGGCCAGCACGCTGGAAATCGCAACGCGCGCGCGCGTTTCGAAGCGAGAGCTTTACGCTCTGGTTGGCAACAAACAGGAAATGTTGATCGCCTGCATCCGCGAGCGCTCCAAGCGATTCGCTGTGCCCTCTGACCTGCCCGTACTGCGCGATCGCCAGACCTTGGAGCAGGTGCTGGCTTCTTTCGGGACGAGGCTCGTCCGCGAGATAAGCGATCCCACGGTCATTGCCATGTTCCGGCTGGCGATCGGCGAGGCAGTCCATGCCCCCGAAGTGGCGCGCGCGCTCAACTCTATAGGCCGCGAGGCAAGCCGCGCGGCCCTGCGCAAAGTCATGACCGAGGCCCAGGCGTCCGGACTGCTCACCGGCCGTCCTGCCGAACTTGCCCAGCAGTTCGCCGCACTGCTCTGGCGCGACCTGATGGTTAGCCTGCTGCTCGGCGTCGCCGAGCGGCCGAACCCCCGCGAAATCGCGCGACGTGCCCGCGACGCCGCAGCCGCCTTCCTGCAACTTCATCCACTACCGCATGACAACCCAGCCTGAAGTTACATTCTGGTGCCGGTGGACACACTACGGCGTTGCGTAGTCCCAAACATCGGGCGGCAGCTTATCCTTGAGCGCTGCATACATGGCGTCGCGGAACAGTTTCAGCGCCGGATACGGCCGGAGGGCAATCGTGCGCTCCACAATCAGCCCCTGCTCGTTGTCCACGATGATCTCCATGCTCTCGAACTTGTGGCCATCCATGGTCCCCACCCAGCGCAAGAAGGTGGTGCGCTCATCGAGCTTAAACTCGGCTGTATAGGTGCCGGAACCACGCGTAGCGCTCGACTGTGCGAAAATCGCCGCGATGACTTCACGCCCCTGGATCGGCCGTACCAGGATGGGGCTGTTGAATACGATATTTTCGGCAAGCAACTCGCTCACCTGGGCGGGCGTAGGCTTACCGGATTCCCGCAGCTTGCGTAAAGGGTGCATTGTGATTCCTCCTATGCTGTGTTATTTGCTGTTGAAATCGAGCAAAGGCTTACGCTCGCGGCCCATTGACTCGGCATCTTTAGGAACCAGCCCTCGACCGCAGTTTGCTGTTTAGAGTAGCCGCGGGATAGGTAGCGGCATTTCGACGGTGGATGAGGCGTCGCCACCTTAAGTATTGTCGTTGAAGCCATGACTGCCCGGCCACGAGTTCTCCGCCGGGCGCCGCACCCTACGGTTTTCAGGGTGCGGATTTGATTCCGTCTCTCGAACAAACCGCAATCGCGGCAATACCAGGACATGGCGGTTTGCTGAGTTGTCCGAGCCTCTTACTTCGGTGGCGGTGCGGACTGGTTTTCACTGGTCGGCGGCACGATCCCCTTCAGCCGCAGATAGGTCACCATGTTCCCATAGTGCTCATCCGTGTGCGCCGTATTGATTGAGAATACCGTCAGTTTCGCCAGGTCGAAGTTGAAGAGTTTCACCATCTGGCTGCCTTTTGCATCGGTCATGCTTTCGAATGCCTTGTTGCAGTACGCCACTCCGTCCTTGAGCGCAGCCACCAGGTCCGCCTTTGACGTTTTTGTTTTTTCGATGTCCTTTGCTGGGTTTGCTTCACCCATGGCTTGCGAGCAGAACATGTACGAAGCGTCGGCCACATGGCCAACGATCTGGCCAAAAGTGCGAACTTCCGGTGTCGGTTTGAAGGAGTAGTTTTCTTCCGGCATTTTCTGTGCCGCACCGACGACCGCGCCACTCACAAACGAGTAAAAACCTCTTTCGCTCGCGGTAATCGGGTTCGCCGGCGGAGCGGACTGCGCCGCTGGAGCGGCCGGCGTCGCTGGTTTCTGCTGCCCGAGCAGAGCAACGGGAACTGCCATCAATGCCACAAACGCAAAACCGAGTCTTTTGTTCATGAAACTCCTTTCGGGAAATCGTGCCACCTTGCGGGTCATAAACGCCCGCAATCTACTTATACGCACGAAGTGCCGAGTTGTTTCGCCTCAGACGGCTAAGTCCTGGCGGGTAGCCGCGCTTTGATTCCGAAAAGCGCCTTTGGGTGGCAAAACAGCTAGTGGAAGCCTACGGCTCCCGCGACCGAGTCGGCTAGCTTTTTGGGGTCGTAGGCTATGCCGTCTTTGAAGACCAGTTCAACATTTTCTATGTCTTCGATTTTGCGGCTGGGATCGCCTTTGAGTACGACTATGTCGGCGCGGCGGCCAGGTTTCAGGGTGCCGATGCGATCGGATTCGCCAAGGAAGTCCGCGCCGTTTTGCGTAGCGATGTGAATGGCTTCTAGCGGAGTGAAGCCCGCTTCGACCAGGAGTTCGACCTGGCGCTGGTCACCGTACCCGGCCACTACGCCGCCGTAACCGGTGGGGTCTTCTCCGGAAAGGAGCACGCCGCCCGCTTTGACGAAAGCGTACTCGAACTGCATTTCTTTTTTGAGCTGATTAACGGAAGGCGGTGGGCCTTCAGCGATTTGGGCGCGCACGGCGAGATAGTCCACGCGCGAGGGCAACGAGAGGGCTTTCAGGACGCGCTGCTGCAGCGGCGGCCGATTTGGCTGGAAGGTTTCGAAGATGACCAGCGTCGATGTGATGGCTACGTGGCGCTCGACCAGTTTGCGGATCGTGGCTTGGACTGGCGCACTCTCGATATCGACTTTTTCTATTGCCGTGCCGGCGTCTGGCGGACACTGGTCGAGTTGCTTGTGCGGATTGAACTCTTCGTCGACGATGATGCCGTGCTCAAGATTGTCGATGCCGAGGTCGGCGGCTTCGGTGAAGCCTACGGAGCAAAGATGACCGGTGACTTTGATACCGCGCGCGTGAGCCGCTTTGATGGCGGCGGCGAGTTCGGCCCGCGTGATGTGCATGAAGGCTTTGAACGAAGTGGCGCCGGTGTCGATCCAATAATTGACCATGCGAGTGGCTTCTTCGGGGCCGGAGAGTTCGTGAAACTGTGGGACGAAAGAGCCCAGGCCTTCAAGGTACGGGCCCGTGATGTGCATCTTGGGGCCGGGTTGCTCACCCGAGTCGATTAATTTCTTTAAGGCCAGATCGGTGTACGGCTCGAGACTGCCTGCGGTGCGAATGGTCGTGACGCCGCCGGCAAGATACAGGCGCGGAAAACTGAAACCCATTTCGTTGAGGAGTGCGGGAGCGCCGGGAACCGGTCCGCTGCCGGTGGGTGCGGGATAAAACATGTGCTCATGCATGCCGACGAGGCCCGGGATTACGGAGCGGCCGGAGAGGTCGACAATTTTTGCGCCTTCGGGGATCTTTATCGACGCATCCGGGCCGAGTTCGCGGATGTTCCCCTGGTCGATCAGGACGGTTTGGTTTTCGGTGGCTGGCGCTCCAGTACCGTCAATCACTCGGACGTGCTGGAGAGCGATTACCGGCGCATCGATAGCAACGAAGGATTTTGTGACCGGCGAGAGCGCGGGCTTTTCCTGAGCTGGGAGGGCCGCGGCGGAACCAGCAAGCACAGCCGCGGCTTCGGGATCGGTTGCTTCCGGCGAGGGCGAGAATTTGGGCCTTTGCGCTGCCGCGGGGAGTGCGCCGGGAATGAGAAGAAGAAAAGCCAGAAACAAGCGAGTGGTCAATCGCACAAATCCTCCGTAATGGCGCCGAGTCCACGGACCACTCGCGATAGACCGTTGTGAACCTGAAGCGATATTGGATTACGATGTCTCCCGGTCAAATGAGAGACGATGCGCGGGAAGATAGGCTCACCCGGCCTTGCTGTCAAGCGGTATTACAGGAAGAAGATACGGCGGGCTTCCAGCCGGCTTTTTTTGGAGTGCGGCGGCTTGCCGCCGCTTTTCCTCCCTTCGACACCACTCTTGCTCGCCGAAGCCCGATCTCTAAGGAGTGAGCTTGTCGTGGCAATCTCGCAATTTGTCATCCCGAGCGGCGCGAGGAATCTGCTTTTTGCTCGCCACTCGCCACCCCAATCATGGCGTGCTCACGGTAGTCGCGTTCGTGATTTCTGTGATTGCAATTGCGTTAACCGTCGCGTTTGCAGTAGATTAGGGCCGCTTGATGGATTTCCTGGGGGAATTCTCCGGTGCATGTCGATTTCGGCGTTTGCGGTTCGACGTAGAACTGAGGCCGGGAATTGAGCTTCGCCGGCCACCGACACTCATTTAGGAGAACACCCATGCGATTCATGTTGATTCTAAAATCGAACAAAGATTCCGAAGCCGGCAAGATGCCGAGCGAGGAGTCGATCGCCGCGACGGTGAAGTACAACCAGGAGCAGGCCAAAGCGGGAATTCTGATCGATGCGGCGGGTCTGTACCCCAGTTCCAAAGGCGCGCGAGTCCGAGTCTCGGCCGGCGGAAAGAAAACGGTGATCGATGGACCATTCACCGAATCGAAGGAGCTGGTCGGCGGCTATTGGATTATCGAGGTGAAGTCGCTCGAAGAAGCGATCGAGTGGGCGAAGCGATCTCCGGTGGCGCCGGGCCAGGAGACCGAAATCGAAGTACGGGAGTTTATTGCCTTCGAATGACCTTCCGCCAGGTTATTTCGTTCGGGAAGACGACGAATCCATGAAACCACCATCGAACGTCAAGACGCCAGCGCAATACCTCGCCTCACTCCCCGCCGATCGTGCGAAGACCATCGCGACCGTGCGCGCACTCGTGAACCAGCACATTCCGCGCGGCTACGAGGAGTGCCTCGTCTGGGGCACCATCGGCTGGACCATCCCCCTGTCTCGCTATCCAGACACTTACAACAAGCAGCCGATCTGCTACGTCGCGCTCTCCTCGCAGAAGAACTTCTGCTCGCTCTACCTGATGGGCGCGTTTTGGAGTGCGAGTCAGCTCGAGCAGTTGAAGGCGGCGTTCAAGGCCGCGGGGAAGAAGCTCGACATGGGGAAGTGTTGCGTTCATTTCGAGTCGCCGGACGATTTGCCGCTCGAAGCGATTGGCAAGCTGATCTCCGCGATTTCGAGCGAGAAGTGGATCGAGATGTACGAACAATCGCGCTTGAAAACCAAGGCGGGGCAAGCGCAGAAGTCGAAGCAAGGCGCCCCATCGACAAGCAACGTGGCCGCCAAGCGCGTCGACACAAAGCGTCGCCGCTAAACTTTCCCAGCATGACTCGCCGGGTGCCCACGTATCGCGTTTACCAGTCGCCGAGGCACCGATTTTAATTGGCACGAGCAGAGTTTGAGTTTAGGGCTGCTTGTAAACTACATCGTGCAAGTGCCTCTTTTGGCTCGCGGTGTCCTCAGCCTCCGTCATCGGCACATTTTTCTCGCCTGCACGAACGGAGCCCTCGCGCATGAACTCCTCGAAGCCGGGTGCGGAAAATACGCACTCCATGCTAATGGCGTCACTTCCGATATTCGAGACTGCAATCCACGTGTTGGCAGGGATGAAAATCGTTGCTCCCGCGTGCACTTCTCTAACAGTGTCTCCCAAATGCACGCGAGCGGTTCCCATCTCCAAAAAAAGGATTTCGTCCGAACCAGGGTGCCTGTGGGTTGGTATTTCTCCTCCAGGTGCAATCTCTGCCGTAAGAAAAACCAGATGTGAGGAGCCGCCATTTTTCGGGTCGACCTTGAGGATGAAGCTCTCTCCCGGTTCTGGATGGCCCGGCCATCCACGCAATACTCGCCGTTCGCCTTCGTTCTTCTCCAGGATAAGCGGCGTCACCTTGCCCACATTCGTGGTTTGTGACGCTGGTGCCGGAGATACAGCGGCGTGAGGGAAGAGTAGAACCGCTCCAACCACAATAGTGAAGAGCACGATTCGCATCAGACGCCTCCTGGCAAATGCATTGAGCCGGATGGTATGACCGTAGGCCGAACCCACGAGGCCACTCTACACCTTCCGGAGTGCAACTAGTGTGTTGGGGCGCGTGGCCGCACCTTTCGCGTGGTCGGTCAGCGCTATAGGGAGGGGCCAGCTCTTTGACTGTGAACTGTCAGCTGTGGGCTCCTTCTGCTCGCGCGTCTTACCGGAAACTTGGGTACCAGAACTCCGAACGTCGAGGGAATGGACAGTTTCGGAAGTGTGCAGTTTTGAACAGACGCGATTTCCCCTCAGCGATACGGTTTCGCCATGAAACTCCTAAATGTTGTGCCGGCTCTAATCGTCGTTATTATTGTGGCGGTTTTGACTCTCAAAAGAGGGACCATTCTTCTTCCATAAATCATCGGATCAATGCCCGCCTGCCCATTCACGCTCTTACGCGTGTCTCAGGCGGCTGGCCCCGCCTTAATTCCGAAAAACGCCTTTGGGTGCTGCCTTTCGCTAGCCTCTTCTGCCCTCCAAACCTTTTAACCTTCAAACCTGCGAACCTTCCAACTCTTTTTCTCGTTTGCCCTGCTTGCCCTGTTTACCCTGCTTGCCCTCAGCCTCGAATGGAGCTGCGAAGGGATCTTCGAGCGGCCACCTTTTTTGCATTTGCCCCTTGACAACCCAGGTACTGTCCTGATAAGCTACTCCCCGTAGAATCCTGCGCCCCGACCACCGTCGGGGCGTTTTTGTTTGGGCCCACCCATATCCCGGGGATTGTCATCCCCTCTGTGCTCTCTGTGCCGCGGACGGCGTTTACCCCGACCGGGTCGGGGTGTTCTCTGTGTTAAGTCTTTTCTTTCTTGAGCTTTGTCTTTCTTCAACTTTCAACTTTCGACTGTCAACTCTCTTCAGGATCCCCCATGAAACGCAAAAAACTGAACGTCAAGCATCTCTGGATTCAATTCGAGGACTTCCTCCTCCCCCGTCTGCGCATGTCCATCACCGACCGCGCCGTCTATTCGCATCTCATCCGCCACAGCCGCCTCGAAGGCCGGCTCGAGCTCCGCTTCTCCATGCCCTGGCTCGCCCGCGGCATCGGCATCAGCACCGGCCCCGTCCGTGAATCCGTCCGCCGCCTCGTCGTCCTCGGCGCGCTCCGCCTCATCCGTCGCAGCAAAGCCGGCCACGTCATTAACGTGCTCCTGCCCGATGAGATTCGCGGCCTTCGCTCCGGCTTGCCCCCGGCAGGGGGCTTACCCGCGCCAGCCGGCGCAATCCGCGTCCCCGGCTCTGCCAGCCACTCGCAATCCTCCAACCTCGAAGCCCTCGACTTCCTCAAGACCCGCGCCCTGCGTCAGTCCATCCACCTCCGCGAACGCGGCCATTGCTTCTATTGTCTGCGCCGTACCGACGCCCGTGTCCAGTGCCTCGACCACGTCGTGCCCCGCGTCAAGTCCGGCCACAACTCCTATCGCAACCTGGTTTCCTCCTGCCTCGAATGCAATTCCCTCAAAGGCGAACGTCCCGCCGCCGATTTCCTCCGCTGGCTCTACCGCCAGCGCCGCCTGACCTCCGCCGAGCTCAACGCCCGCCTCCGCACCCTCGACGCCCTCGCCTCCGGCAAGCTCCCTCCTCCCGTCCAGCACCCCGACACTCCCGTCGGCACTCCCGCTCACACGCTCGGCCGCAAGGGCCGCCCACCCGGGCTCGCGAAGTGGCCTGTAGTGGCCGGTCTTCAGACCGGTTCTTTTTCTCGCCACTCGCCACTAACCACTCGCCCCTAACATCAGAAAACGTCCCGTCTGTCCACGATTTCCCTAGGACTCCAGTTGTCCGGTTACCGCCTTAACTAGGCGTTGACGCACGGGCTCTGGAGATTAGAGCTATGCATCATCCGATATTCACGCGCATTTTACTTGACCTGTGGCTCGATTGGATTAGGATGCGGGTACCTATCCCTCTCTAAAACCCAGCCCAGAGCAGAAACCCCGGGAGGAAAAATCTATGCGAAAAGAAGTGCGTCGTTTGTGGGTGCTGTTGTTCTGGGCCGCGGCCCTGGCAGTAGCACCTAGCCGTTCCTTGAGTCAGACCACAGTCACCCCGACCGTTACACTCGCCAAGGTTGCGCCGGTTGCGAATCCTTGCCCGCGACTCGCTCCGGGCAGCGTGATTCATCAACCGGCGGCGCTGTTCAGCCAGAACGGCGTACTGTCGGTGCGGTTCTCCTATCAAACCACCACCGACTCGGCCACGCGAACGCTGTACTGCTTCATGACACCCGACGGATTGGAGAATCCGACACTGCATGTGAAACCCGGAGACCACCTGGTGATCACAGTAACCAACAATACCCCGGACGCACCGCTGATGATGACCCTGGATGCGCCGAACTGCGGGCCGGGTGGAACGCAGATGAAATTCAACTCACTAAACATCCACTACCACGGCACGAATACGTCTCCCACGTGCCACCAGGACGAGGTCATCAAGACGATTATTAACACCGGGCAGACGTTTCAATACAACGTGGCGTTTCCGCCGGATGAGCCGCCGGGGCTCTACTGGTATCACCCGCACGTGCACGGGATCGCCGACGCCGCCGTGCTGGGCGGCGCGTCGGGGGCTCTCGTTGTTGATGGCATCGAAAACGTTCAGCCCGCTGTTTCGGGGCTGCGTCATCGAATCCTGGTAGTGCGCGACCAGCCCACCGTGCAATTGCAGGAAAATGGTCTCGGAGAAAGCCCCGGTGGAACGCCCAACGGCATACCGTTCCAGGACGTAACCATCAACAACATCACGACGAATACCATGACGGACACGACCCAGAATCCTCCAGTGACGACGTATACGCCAGCGATTCTGCACATGGAAACGGGCGAGAAGCAGTTCTGGCGGATCACCAACTCCAGTTCGGATACCATTCTCGACCTGCAACTACAGTTCGACGGCGTGCCGCAGACCGTGCAGGTGGTAGCCATCGATGGCGTGCCGGTCAATTCACAAGACGGCGCGCTGCCTGGAAGCCTGATCCCGGTAACCCACTTCCGTTTGCCGCCGGCATCCCGCGTTGAGGTGATTGCCAACGCGCCGCCACCAAGCGTGAATCTGGCGCAGTTGGTGACACTCAACATCCTGACGGGCTCGGACGGAGACGACGACCCGAACCGGCCGGTTTTCACGATTCAGGTGGTGGGTAACGTGGACAACGACGAGCCTGCGTCAGATGACCGCGTGGGCCAGTTCACAGCCTTGAATGCAAACCAGAGGCGTTTTGCCGGGCTGGGTTCCGCGCCGATCGCCGTAAAGCGCACGGTGTTCTTCCGCGAGAATCAGCCCACGTCGTTCTTCATGGACGTAGTCGGAAAGCCTGAGCACCTCTTCGACCCTAACGCGGCCCCGGACATTACCGCCACGCAGGGAACGGTGGAGGAATGGACAATAGAAAATCACGCCAAGGAAAACCACGAGTTCCACTTCCACCAGGTGCACTTCCTGGTGGAATCGCAAAACAACTTCAAGATCAATAACGACCAAGAGGCACCCGCAATCAAGGGCCAGTATCTGGACATGGTGGAAGTGCCGAACTGGGACGGGAATCCCGCGCATCCTTTTCCGAGTGTGACGGTGCGCATTGATTTCCGCGGGCACGACGTCGGCATATTTGTCTTCCATTGCCACATTCTGAACCATGAAGACCTGGGTATGATGAACATCATCCAGGTGGTGGCGCCGGATTCGGCGGCGAATATCGGCGACAGGAAGAAGAAAGGTGTTACAACGAAAGCAGGCAGCCCGCTTCCCGCTTCGACGGGAGGCATGGGCGACATGAAAATGAAGATGCATTGACACGGCGTGCAAACGTTTTTTGCATACTTGCACGTTTCGCGAGGGCGGTTCCAGTTGTCACTGGGACCGCTCCCTTGTTTGTTTGCCTCACTTCCCATTGGCACTTGGCGGCTGGCCGCGCCTTAATTCCGAAAAACGCCTTTGGGAGCTGCTTTTCGTTAGCCGAAGTTACGTAGTCCTAGCGCCACGGAAGCGGTCTTAGCAGACCCAGGAATATCAACATTCCCCACACAGTCCAAGCCGTGCCCGCCACGATGTAGATGCCGAGGTAGAAGTAGAATCCGCGAGGATTGTCTTGTCGGTTAGGCCGGTACCCCCGAAATCCTCCCGCAACGAGTTCGCCCGAGAGATGGCCCCGCCAGGCTGCAAAAAGAGTAAGAATGCCTAACGCCAGGAGAACGATTATGCTCGGCATGCGCTCCATCAAGGTCTCTCTCTTGTCCCTTTCTGGTTTCTGCCTTCTAGTCTCTAGTTTGTCCCCGTTCTCTTCTCCAATTTCTAGTTTCTGATTTCTAGTTTCTAGTTTGTAGATTTCTAGTTTTCCTTTTCGTTTCTCGCCACTCGCTTATTGTCTTAGCTAGCCCGCTTTTTGGCGATTCTATCGAAAATGTCCGCTAGGTTTCCGCTGGATATGTCCGAGACGTCTACGCCGTATTCGCGGCGAATCTTCTCCAAAAGTCTGTCATTCGTTTCTTCATCATGGAAATCTCCGAGCGTTGATTCATCGGAAATCCACGCCCACTCTAACTCAAGAATTCGTTGGATAAAGTCCTTCGCCAGTTCCGGGTGTTGATCAACACGGTTCCGGATGGCAAACCCGATGGGCACCTTGGTACCAGGCCGCGGTAGCTCGCTATTCGTGTCCTTGAATCGCTCGAAATTCCTGCGAAGTTCTTCGAGAGCTTCCAGTCTAGTGTTTCCGTTCCCGGACATTGCTGGCCAGTTTATTAGGCTCGCTGTCCATGGAATTGGTTTGAGACGAGATGCTAGCGCCGGTTCTGGAACTCCTTGGAACCGAACGTTAATCGGGTAATCGTCAATCGTCCAATCACTTTTGAAAGTTGAAGCGAAAAGCATCCATACCGCTCGAACCTGCCACGCAATCCTTCGAAGCTTGTGCACGATGTCCTTATACCACGCTCCTGGTAGTGCCTGGCCGGTGGCTGCGCCTTAATTCCGAAAGCGCCGGGTGCCCCAGGTAGCGTTTTTCTACCTGGGTTTCGACCTTTCGGGATCGAAGGTCAAGGTCTTTCTCTTACCCTTTCTAGTTTCTGCCTTCTAGTTTCTAGTTTTCCTTTTCCTTTCTCGCCGAGCCAAACGATCGATACCAGGACTTGGTATCTTGCGCGGTACGTAATTCTGCTATAGCCTCTGTGTCGTTATGCAAGTAAGAAGACGGTCTGAACGCGGAAGCGTTCTCTTGCTTGAGCTTCTCGTCGTCATCTCCATTCTGGGCGTGTTGCTTGCCATGTCCGCGCCGTCGTTCATGCGGCTGCGAATGTCGCAGCAATCCACTCAGGCACTCGCCACGATCCGCGCAATCCAGAACGCAGAGGCGTACTACCTTCAGATTTATCACAACGGCTATGCAGACCCTGGCGTGCTTGCCGGAACTGGAATTGCCATACCTGCAACGTGCGATGCGCCGTTACTTCTCGGGGGAGCACAGGCGCAAACCCAAACCAACGGCTACATATATCAGTTCACGCCCGGCTCGGCTCCCGCAGTTTTAGGAACAGGTTGCACGGTTCATGGCTCAACAACTTTCACCCTGATCGCGTATCCGGTAAACGAGCAAGGGCGGAGTTTCTTCGTAAATGAGTTTGGAGTCATTCACTACTCTGATAGCGGTCTTGCGAATAGCACCAGCCCGCCGTGGTTTTGGTGAATCAATTCCCATACATCGTTTTGAATCGTGCGGCGGCCGGGTGCCCCAGGTAGCGTTTTTCTACCTGGGTTTTGACTTTTCGGGATCGAAGGTCAAGGTCTTTCTCTTGTCCCTTTCTAGTTTCTGCCTTCTAGTTTCTAATTTTCCTTTTCGTTTCTCGCCACTCACCACTCGCCACTCGCCACTTCTTTATCACACGAACATCAGAAATCGTCCCGTCTGTCCCCGATTTCCCCCTGATTTCCACGGCGAGCGTATCGATCTTAAACCGATCGAGCGAAATTGTGGCTCCAACACGACCGATGGTACGCTATTTTCGACGGCGCTGCTGGCAGCTAGAGTAGCGCGGAATGGGCGCAAGCCGAGGAATGGGCGGTGAGTTCGCTGTGGATGTCAAAGGTGAATCGCTACTAGCGCTCGACTACTTTTCGGCTGGCGTGCCAGCTTATGGGTATTTTGAGTTGGAGGTCTCAGGTCTTAAGAAGCTTGTCAGGGAGTCCAGGTCGCTCAGTGGCTTAAATCAGACTGCGGAAGTGTGTTTGATTGCGCTGTCAGCGTATTTTGAAGCTTTTTGCAAAGCGCAGTTCGCAGCCGTGATAAACATCTGCCCGACAACTCTACGCAATTTCGTGGAGAAGAGGAAGGATGCAACTCTCGATCTTGAGAATGTTCTGGCGGTCCTGGATCAAACGGAACATAAATTAGGTTATCTATTGTCTGAAGATCACGACTTTGGTTCTGCTAAAGAAATAAATGCGCTGTATTACGACCTGCTGGGAATCACACCCTTTTCTGCAAAAGAAAAGAAGAAGTACCAGAAATTCCTTAACGATCGCAATCTGCTGGTGCACCACGGCGGCATATATACATTCAAGTACTTAGCACAACGATTCAGGACCAGAACTGCGCCCGGATTGCCGCATTGGAGTTCATTGGTCGTTACCAGACAAGACCACGACCGCTGGGCAACTTTTCTGGCAAGAATGGCCCACAAAATCGCTTCGACTAGCAGGTTGGCTCTGGAGGGGCATGTGAAGGGTGAAGGAATTTTTCTCTCTCCCGAACAGACTAAAGCTGTTGCATTCCTGTGCGATCAGCCTTGCCAAATCTCGGATTCGTAATAATCTGCAACCACTCTGCACTGACCACTTTTTCCCTTCTCAATTCAACGGCTTGGAATGAGCAGCCGCGAGCCTATCGGCTAATCGCGGCCCTTGACATTCCAAACGGTAACAGGGCCTCTATCGTAGGTGGTGTGTTCTAACGTAACGAACTTTTTGGGCAAAATTACTGCAAGGCCAGAAACCAGGCCCCCCGCTTTCAACCCCGCCATCCTCCATGCTGGCTCGGTAATGAGCCAAGTAGAAATAGCAGAAGTTCTCACTGATTCTGTCCTCAAATCCGTTATCGTAATCGTAAGTCCCTTCGATCTTGACGGTATATCTCTGCATGGAAAATTCTTGCCCAAGACTGATACCGATATTGAGAGGTTCAACAGACCCGCCGACCACAAGTTGTGGGAAAGTGTGGGAATAAGTTCCCTGCTGAATAGAGGTGTCCAGACTGTTGAGCGGAGCGATACCCCATTCGAAACTGATATGCGCATTACGCGAAATAACGTGGCCGCGATTCTCCAAAACAGGATTAATCACATTTGCCGAATAATTCGGCATGAAGACTACAACGGCCCCCAATGTTCCGACCAATTGCTTGCGCGCGAGCTCGACACCAATTCGCGCAGTTCCAGCCGCAGTAGTTGCGGCATCGACAGATTTTCTTTGCTGTAGCAAGGCCACTAGAGCCGTACTCGTGCTAATGATGCCAAGCAGCACAGACAGCAGAGGAATCCAGCGCGACTTGGCCTCAAATCGGCGCGTCTTCTCTTCGTGAATGAGCTTCCTTACTTGAGCGCGCCCTTTCGACGTGAACCATCTTCGACCAAATTCCTCATCCCACATCTCTGTGTCGGTGATCGGTGGCGTCTCGACGTCAAGGGATCTCGCCTCATGAGACAATCGGAGGCCTACAATCTGGTCGATCTCTTTATCAAGTTCACGAACGGCGTAGAACTCGGATGACTCAAGCTGCCCAAGGTCATCTTGTGAGGCTTTTGCGTTTTTAAGCTTGTCGCGCTCTTTGGCATACGAGCGCTCGATGCTCTTGATCCGGCGCTTGAGTTTTATTACTTCGAACATGGCAGGGAGCTAAAGAATACAATGGGAACCGCGAAATTTGCACCAACCTTGCAACTCTTTCTTTTGGTGCCGGGGGACAGACGGGAAGCTTCCCCTACTCTGAAAGTCTCCAATCATTACGAACCAATCGATTCGATATCACACGAACTTCAGAAATCGTCCCGTCTGTCCCCGATTTCCACGAATAACTACACGACTTGTTTTCACCGCTTGACAGCTGTCAAGTACCTAACTAGGCTTCGGCTTGCGAGGCGGCGGAATGGCGGAAGAAGCACTCAAGAAAAAACGAATTTACTGCAACTGCTGCAAACAGGATACGAACCACGACCTGAAAGGCGAGCACACCGTAAAGAAGAGTGCCGTCGAATGGGACTTCCAAGAACATTCCACTTTCCGCTTGTGGATATGTATGGGTTGTGAGCACGGGCTCCTTGAGGAAGAGTACGAAAATTCCGAAATGCTTGATAATGAAGGCGATTATTACTCCGATTTTTATTACTTCCCCGAGCGTGCCCAGCGTGAGATTGCCACCAAGCCCTATACAAAATTAAAACCAAAGTTAGCTGCTCTCTATACAGAAGCGATTACCTGCTACAACCGAAAGGCTCCGATCTTGTGTGCCGCTGGATTGCGTGCCCTTCTAGAAGGTATCTGCCAAGACAAGAGGGTCAAGGGAAAGAATCTAAAAGCAAAAATTGAAGGCTTGGCCGTGGTTCTACCAAACAAAAACATCATTCGAAACCTTCACCATTTCCGGTTCATGGGGAATGAAGCTGTCCATGAACTGGCCGCACCAAGGCTCCCCGAACTCGCTCTTGCCATCAGCGTTATCGAAGACCTACTGAACTTCCTCTATGAACTGGATTACAAGGCGTCTCAGCTTCGAGAGATGCGCAAACGCAAAAAACCAAGACCGCCAAAACCTGCCAAGGCAGTCTCTGCAACCCTCACTCTCACGCCAAACCCTTAAAGAGCGTTGCTAACCGCGCTCTCCCCATGGCGGGCGGGTGGCCGACCCTCGATCCGCTAAGAATCCTGGGTGGCCCATCCTTGCGGGGTTTGCAAGGGTGGGGCGGCTTTTCGCCAGCTTCCGCTTCCGCGGCTCTTCTCGCCACTCGTCGCTCGCCACTGCTGTTTCTTGGCTCTTCCGCATCCCACCAGTTACAATAGATTGTTTGCAAGTGAGGTAAGAAAGCGGCCCTCGCGGACGTAGTCTTCCTGTAGGGGCGCTTGGTTCCTTGTCTTTCGACTGTTAACTGTCAACGGTTGACTGTCGACTTTTTTTCGGAGACGGCGAAACCATCCATGGAAGCAGCACAGATACTCGACCGCGTCGTCGCTCGATTCATCGGCACCAAGCACGAGCGCGACGTCAAAAAATTGCAGCCCGTCATCGCGTCCATCAATGCGCGCGAAGCGGAAGTGCGCACGCTCTCGGACGCGGACCTGAAGTCGCGCTTCATGGAGCTGCGCGCGCAAGTGCAGCAGCAGTTGAAAGACGCCGACGCGGGCGAACCCACTTTTCGCGAGCTGATGCAGCAAGCCCTGGAGCTCGCCATCGTTGCCGCGTTTGCGCTGGTGCGCGAAGCGGGGCGCCGCTTCCTGAACATGCGGCACTTCGACGTGCAGCTCATCGGCGGCATGGTCCTGCACGAAGGCAAAATCGCCGAAATGAAAACGGGCGAAGGCAAAACGCTCGTGGCCACGCTGCCAGCGGTGCTGAACGCGCTTGCGGGACGCGGCGTGCACATCGTTACCGTAAACGATTATCTCGCCCGCCGCGACGCGGAGTGGATGAGCCCGCTCTATCGCGCGCTGGGATTGAGCGTCGGCGTGATCGTCCACGATCTCGATGACGATCAGCGCCGCGCCGCCTACGGTGCGGACATCACCTACGGCACCAACAACGAATTCGGCTTCGACTATCTCCGCGACAATATGAAGTACGACCTGGCGCATTGCGTCCAGCGCGGCCATCACTTCGCCATCGTCGATGAAGTCGATTCCATCCTCATCGACGAAGCGCGCACCCCGCTGATTATTTCCGGCCCCTCGGAAGAGTCCACCGACAAGTACGCGCGCATCGACAAAATTATCCCCAAGTTGATTCAGGACATCGACTACACCGTCGACGAAAAGCATCGCACCGCCACGCTGACGGAAGAAGGCTTCAGCAAGTGCGAGCGCCTGCTGGGCCTCGCCAATCTTTCCGATCCCGGCAACATCGCCTACCTACACCACGTGAGCCAGGCGCTGCGCGCGCACGCGCTCTACAAAATCGACGTGGACTACGTCAATAAAGACGGCGAAATCATCATCGTCGATGAATTTACCGGACGCCAGATGCCCGGCCGCCGCTGGTCCGACGGCCTGCACCAGGCCGTGGAAGCCAAGGAAGGCGTGAAGATCGAGCGCGAAAATCAAACGCTCGCCACCATCACCTTCCAGAATTATTTCCGCATGTACAAAAAACTTTCCGGCATGACCGGAACCGCGTCGACGGAAGCGGCGGAGTTCAGCAAGATTTACAACCTGGAAGTTACAATTATTCCGACAAACCGTGAGCTGATTCGCAGAGAATATTCGGACGTTGTGTACCGCACGGAAAAAGAAAAATTCGAAGCCGTCGTCAACGGAATTTTGCAGGAAGACAATTCGCTGGCCAACGGCATCCGCCAGCTGAACGAACGCGGGCAACCCGTGCTGGTCGGCACCATCTCCATTGAAAAATCGGAAGCTATCGCGGAATTGCTGAAAAAAAATCGCATCCCCCACGAAGTTTTGAACGCCAAGCAGCACGAGCGCGAATCGCGCATCGTTGCGCAGGCCGGCCGCAAAGGCGCCGTCACCGTCGCCACCAACATGGCCGGACGCGGTACCGACATTCTTCTCGGCGGAAATCCCGAGCAAATGACGCGCGATCATTTTTTGAAAAATAAATTGGCCATGCCGTACGCCGCCGCGCCCGCGGTGATTCCCGCGGAACCAACTCCCGGCGAATCCGCGCAACCTGCCGTGCCGATGGTTCTTTTTCAAAACGAAGGCAAAATTTTTCAAGTGCCCGCCGACCAGTGGAAACCGGTGTTCGAAAGTTTCGCCGAGCAATGCAAATCCGAACACGACGAAGTCGTTGCGCTCGGCGGTTTGCACATTCTCGGCACCGAACGCCACGAAGCGCGGCGCATCGACAATCAGTTGCGCGGACGCGCGGGACGCCAGGGCGATCCCGGCTCCTCGCGATTTTTTCTTTCACTCGAAGACGATTTGATGCGCATTTTTGGCGGCGAACGCGTGAAAGCCCTGATGTTCCGCCTCGGAATGACCGAAGGCGTTCCCATCGAATCGCGAATGATTTCGAATCGCATCGAAAATGCGCAGAAATCCGTGGAAGCGCAAAATTTCGACGCCCGCAAACATTTGCTTGAGTACGACGATGTGATGAACAAACAGCGCGAGACAATTTATTCGATTCGCCGGTCCGCGCTAGAAGGAAAAGATCAGCGCGACTACATTCTGGGAATTGCGGAAGACGTTGTGCGCGAACTCGTCGAAACTTTCTGTCCGCGCGAGCAGCATCCGGACCAGTGGAACACCACGCAATTTCTTGCGGAAGCCAACGCGCAATTTGGCGTGGACATGAAGGCTGCCGGCGCGGACCCCGCCGCGCTGAGCCACGAGCAACTTGCGGACGCGGCGGTCGAAGCCGTTCGAACGCGCTACGAAGAAAAAGAAACGCAGTTTGGCGCGGACCTCATGCGGTGGCTGGAGCGCCGAATTATTCTCGATGTAGTCGATTCGCAGTGGAAGGACCACCTGCTCTCGCTCGACCATTTGAAAGAGGGCATCGGGTTGCGCGGCTACGGGCAGAAAGATCCGCTGGTCGAATTCAAAAAAGAAGCATTCATTCTTTTTGAAGACATGATGACGCGCATCGACAATGAAACGGTGCGCTACCTTTTTCACATTCAAGTGCAGCAAGGCGAGCAGCCAGGTTCGGGCGGTGCGCCGCAAACGCCGTCCCCGCAACAGCCGCCCCGGCCGCGTGCCGCCGCGGCCAGCGCCGCTGCACGCGCCGGGGAACCTGAGCATCTGCCCGCGGTGGCGCGTGAAATCGAACGCCGGCAGCAGCGGCAGCAAAAAGATTTGCAGTATCAGACCGGCCCGGCGCAGGCCGAAGCGCCGAAGCCCGTGCGCGCCGGCGCAAAAGTCGGCCGCAACGATCCTTGCCCCTGCGGCTCCGGAAAAAAGTACAAGAAATGCCACGGCGCGAATGCTTGATTGATTTCGTTTGATCGAAGAAAAGGAAACGAATGCCTCCAGCACCTCAGCAGCAGCCCGAACGCCATCCGATTCCGGGCGTGAAAAATCTCGTCGCGGTAGCCAGCGGCAAAGGCGGCGTGGGCAAAACCACCGTCGCCGTGAATCTTGCGCTGGCACTGGCGAAGCTCGGGCACAAGGTCGGATTGCTCGACGCCGATGTCTACGGGCCGAACGTGCCGATCATGTTGGGCACGTCGCAGCAGCCCGAAGCCACCGCTGATAAGCACATCATTCCCGTACAATCGCAGGGCGTGAAAATGATTTCCATGGGCCTGCTGAATCCGGGCGACAAGCCGATGATCTGGCGCGGACCGATGTTGCACAGCGTGATCACGCAATTTCTGCGCAGCGTGGAATGGGGCGAGCTGGATTATCTGATCATTGATCTTCCGCCGGGTACCGGCGACGTGCAGTTGACGCTGATTCAAACCGTTGCCGTTACTGGCGCGGTGGTCGTCACGACACCATCGACCGTCGCACTTGCCGACGTGCGCAAAGCCATCGAAATGTTCCGCCAGGTGAATGTGGAAGTGCTCGGCGTGGTGGAAAACATGAGCACGTTCTCCTGCCCGCACTGTGGCAAAGCGATTGATATTTTTGGACACGGCGAAGGCGCGAAAACGGCCCTGGCTTACGGCGTTCCCGTCCTAGGTGAAATTGAGATTGATCCGCGCATTCGAATCGGCGGTGACACGGGCAAGCCCGTGGCCGCACTGGGCGAAACGGGTGACGGGGCAAAGAGCCTCTACGCCGTCGCGCGCGCCGTCACCGCGCGTCTTGCTGAAATCGCCGGCACCACTGGCGGCCCTGCCATCCAAATCGATTAAGAGATCACGGATCTTTTTTTTCGGCGGACTTCTGAAACGCTGCGATCCTGGCACGCAGGCAGTTTGAGCAGAGGCATGCTTTCGCACCGGCGGGGATCGGGACGCGCGGCAGTTCCGAGCACCAGCAACCGCCTTCCGGCTGGCAAATCATGGCCGCCCCGCACTGTGGGCATTTTGTTTGCACAGGGCGATAATGGCCCAGATGGCAGAAGCCGTCCAGCATTGCATTTGAGGCGGTCAACTTGACCGGGAGTGGCGGTACCCCTACAATTGAAGATTCACCGTGATGCATTTTTTCGATTTGATGAATTTTTCTTCCAGCCCGGCGGGAACCTGCCGGGCTGCGCTGTTTTATGGCGCTAATTGGGGCGCCCATCCTTCCGACGCGAGGCTGGAATGAATGCAGGTGCGATTTCCGAGGGTCTTACTTTTGACGACGTGTTGCTGCTGCCGGGCAAGTCGTCGGTGCTGCCGACCGAGGTCGATACGCGCACGAACTTCACGCGCAAGCTGCCGCTGAACATTCCGCTGGCTTCCTCGGCGATGGACACAGTGACGGAGTCGCGTCTGGCTATCGCCATCTCGCGGCAGGGCGGGATTGGAATCGTACACCGCAACATGCCCATCGACCGGCAAGGCGAAGAGGTGGACCGGGTAAAACGCTCGGAAAGCGGCATGATCGTGGATCCGGTGACGATTTCGCCGGACATCACGTTGCGGCAGGCGCTGGAGATCATGACCAAGTACCGCATTTCCGGGCTGCCGGTGACGCGGGGCTCGCGGCTGACGGGCATCCTTACGAACCGTGATTTGCGGTTCGAGAAGAATCACACGCAGCTGGTTAGTTCGGTGATGACAAAGGAAAACCTGGTGACCGTTCCGGTGGGCACGACTCTGGAAGAAGCCGAGCGCATCTTGCAGAAGCACCGCATCGAGAAACTTCTGGTGGTGGACAAGGACTTCAATCTCAAAGGACTGATCACCGTCAAAGACATTCAGAAAAAACTGGAATATCCTCGGGCGGCGAAAGACGAGCAGGGACGGCTGCGCGTCGGCGCGGCGGTGGGCGCCACGGGGGATTTTCTGGAGCGCGCGGTGGAAATGTCCAAGGCCAAGGCGGACGTGCTGGCAATCGATACGGCGCACGGACATTCGGAGCGGGTGATGGAAGCGATCAAGGCGATTCGTCATCGTCTGCCGGAAATGCAAGTGGTCGCGGGCAACGTGGCGACCTATGAAGGCGCGAAGGATTTGATATCGCTGGGGATCGACGGATTGAAAGTGGGGATTGGACCCGGGTCCATTTGTACGACGCGTGTGGTTACCGGTGCGGGCGTGCCGCAATTGACGGCGATTCTGGAAGCGTCGCGCGCTGCGGAAGGCACGGGCGTGCCGGTAATCGCCGATGGCGGCATCAAGTATTCCGGGGACATCACGAAGGCGATGGCGGCGGGCGCATCCTGCGTGATGATCGGCAGCCTGTTTGCCGGGACGGAGGAAGCACCGGGCGAAACGATTCTCTACCAGGGCCGCACCTTCAAATCGTATCGCGGGATGGGATCGACGGGGGCGATGGATGCAGGGTCAGACCGCTATGCCACGGTTCAAGAAACAGGTGACCGCGCGAAATCCGTTCCGGAAGGTGTTGAGGGGCGGGTGGCCTACAAAGGCTCTTTGGGCGCGCTGACGGACCAGCTCGTCGGCGGATTGAAGAGCGGCATGGGCTACGCGGGAGCGAGCACGCTGAAGGAGCTCACGGAAAAGAGCCGCTTCGTGCGTATCACCGCCGCGGGATTGCGCGAGAGCCACGTGCATGACGTGATCATCACCAAAGAAGCGCCGAACTATCAGATGGAATAGAGTGGTTCGAATGGCCGCGATGAAAATGAAAAAGGGAGCCAATCCTTAGTGCCGGATTCCCAGCCTTGGCGCAATCCGCGCCCCGCTCCGCAATTGTCTGAAATTCAAGCTCGCCTGCACCCGCCTCGCGAGTGGGGGTGGCTGCGCGCGTGGTGGCCGGCCATCGTGTGGGCGTGCGTGATTTTCTCGATGTCCACGGATTCGTTTTCCGCGGAACATACAGCTTCCCTGTTCGAACCTGTCCTGCGTTGGCTGATCCCTTCTCTGACAGAGAATCAGTTCCTCTCGATCCACTACTTCATTCGAAAGAGCGCGCACTTCAGCGAGTACTTTGTGTTTTGCTTGTTGCTTTACCGCAGCGTGCGCGCGGGACGCAAAGGGTGGCGCTGGACCTGGGCCATTGCGGCGCTCTCGGTAGCCGCCGGCTACTCCATCCTGGATGAAATCCACCAGGCGTTCGTGGCCAGCCGCACGGCTTCGGCCTACGATTCCCTGCTGGACTCCGTAGGCGCGTTCGTGGCGTTTGCTGCGTTGTGGCTGTGGTTTCGCCTGAGGCGCCCGGCTAGTCCTTCTGTCCCCTCTCCCGATCCTACCGACTAGAATCGTTTTCGAACCTCCGAACTGTGTGGAATCGCGTTGCACGGGTGGTGCCCAAAGACGCATAGTTCAGTTGCATTCACCCTTAGAACCCACTCAGGTTTCTGTTAGCGATGTGTCTCGTGCCTGTTATAGTATCGCCGTGCTGGCCATACAAACAGAGGGCCTTACCAAACGATTTGGCCGTGTTCACGCGCTTGACGGACTGAGTTTTACTGTTCCCCAGGGTGCGGTCCTCGCCCTTGTTGGCCCCAACGGGGCTGGAAAAACAACACTCATCAAAATTTTGATGAACATTTTCCGCGCGTCGCAGGGCAGCGCCTCCGTACTCGGACTAGACTCAAGAAAACTTTCCGGGAGAGCGTTTGAATCGGTCGGGTATGTTTCCGAAAATCAGCAGTTGCCGGACTGGATGCGCGTCGAAGCATTTCTGAAGTATCTGCGGCCGTTCTATCCGACATGGGACACGCAGCTCGAAGCACAACTCGTGCAGATGTTCGATCTACCGTGCGACCGCAAGCTCAAACAGCTTTCCCGGGGAATGCGCATGAAAGCGGCTCTCGCCGGCGCGCTTGCGTTTCGACCGAAACTAATCGTTCTGGATGAGCCATTCAGCGGACTTGACCCGATGGTTCGCGATGAACTCGGGAAGGCACTGCTTGACCGCACTGCGGATTCCACGATTTTTCTTTCTTCGCACGATTTGGCGGAAATCGAAGGCTTCGCGACGCATCTAGCTTTCCTCGACTCCGGCCGTTTGCGTTTGTGCGAGGACATGGTTTCGCTCCGCGCGCGCTTTCGCGAGGTTGAAATTAATCTCGATGCTCAGGCAGCAATTCCGGCCGAGCTACCATCGGCGTGGCTACACGTTTCCGCGAGCGATTCCGTAGTCCGATTTGTCGACTCGGGGTTTCATCCTGAGGGGACTCCTGCCGAGATTGCGAGTCGCTTCGGCTCGATCCGCAACATGACGTTTGCACCGATGACCTTGCGCACGATCTTTCTGGCACTGGCCAAGACGGGCAGGAAACTGTCCTGAGCCAGGCCCCACGATGAATCAAATCCTTCACATCTTCCGCAAAGACGCGCGGCACCGCTGGCCGGAGATCCTGGTTTCCATGGCCCTGCTGATTATCTTTGCCGTAGAGCAACCCTACAAGTGGTCCGGTCAATCGTTCCATAACCGTCTGCTCGAGGGCTTGGTCAACATGCTGCCAGTTGCCATGGTCCTGGCATGGGCCTTCCTGATTGTTCGTCTTGTGCATGGCGAAGCGCTTGTTGGAAACCGCCAGTTCTGGATTACTCGCCCCTACGAGTGGCACAAGCTGCTGACCGCGAAGCTTTTTGCTATCGCCGTTTTCATTCACTTGCCGCTTTTCTTGTCGCAAATGGTTTTGCTGTGGATCGGACGGTTTCCCTTGCTGCCCGCGATTCCTGGATTGCTGTTCGTCCATCTTTTGTTCTTCTGTGCCATCGTCGTGCCTTCCCTGACTTTCGGCAGCATGACGTCGGGAATAGGCCAGCTGGCATTGGCGGGATTGGCTGGGTTGCTAGTGTTTGCGGGACTCGCCGCGGCCGTGTTCTTGAGACTGGACATGGATGTGGCAGCGGATTCAACCGACTGGCTGGTGGCTCCGATCTGCCTGGGCTCTTGCGTTTGTGTGATCCTTTTCCAATATCTATATCGCAAAACGGTTCTTGCGCGGCTCTTTGCCGTTGGTGCGGTGACAGTCGTCGTCCTAATTATGGTCCTTGCGCCTTACGAGAAGATCATCAGCGGTTGGTTTCCCCCACCCGGGAATGCCAATCCAATTCCAGCTCATCTCATATTTGATCGCAAAGTAGCCTTTGCGCACCCGGAAAACTGGACTCCAACCTATTATGAAAAGGAGATCGACTTCGAGATTCCCTTCGAAGTATCCGACTTGGATGAGAAGTCTCTAGTCGAGATTCGCGCCATCAGGCTTGACCTAGACTTGCCTAATGGAGAGCAATGGACGTCGCATTGGCGGCCGGTGTACAACCAAACAATCTTGTATGGCAGAACGCGGGTTTGGCCCGACATCAGGATTAAGAAAGATTTGTTCAAGAAGATTAAGAACGCGCCGGTCAAAGCCCACGTCACTCTGGGGATTAGCGTGTACCGTGTCGGCACCACCCGCGAGATTCCCATGTCAGAAAACAGAGTGAATATTCCGGGCGGCGCTCGATGCTCGAATGAATTGTCAGACAACTCTCTTGAGTGCTTCTCCGCCCTCACGGAGCCAAAGCCTGTCTTCATAGCCGCAGACCTTCCCAATTCCGCCTGTGCGATCCAAAAAGATGCGGGCCGAGAACCGTGGGCAGCTTCCCCTGCATTCTTCGCGGACTTTAGCACTAGTTCGACGCCGGATCTTGATTTCACCCCGGTCCAACAATTCAGCATCAGCCTCTCCAGGTACCGCATCTTCGAGGATCTACTGGTCCGGCTGCCGATTTGTTCCGGAACTCGCCTGGTCATCAGCAAACCTGAATTTCAGTACAGCGTTCGCGATGAAATCGATTTGGGAGAAATCCGTTTGGCGGATTATCATCCGACGTACCCGCGCAAGATTATCCCGCCAGCGCAACGGCCGGTCCCCGGAGCGCCCGCGAATGAGCTTTCGCGCAACTTCGTTCGTGGGTTTGCGCCATCCAAGCTGAAGTATCCCGATTGAACGTCAAAGTAAAAAACAAGCCCGCCCTGAGAAATCCAGAGCGGGCGCAGGTCCGTTTGCCGATGACTAGCTAGCTTTTGGCTTCGGCGGGTTCTTCCTTCCTGGGTTTTTCTTTCTTTTCCTTGGCTTTGTATTCGTAGCCGACGAGCTCGAGGATGGCTACCTTGGCGTTGTCGCCGACGCGGTTGCCGGCCTGGATGATGCGGGTGTAGCCGCCGGCGCGGTCGGAGAATTTCGGCGCGATCTCGCTAAAAAGCTTCGCGGTGACCGCGGGGAGCATGATGTAGGAAGCGGCCATGCGGCGCGATTGCAGCGTGTCGCGCTTGCCGAGGGTAATCATTTTTTCGGCAACCGGACGAGCAGCCTTGGCGCGCGTCAGCGTGGTAGTGATGCGCCCGTGTTCGAACAGATTGGTGACCAGTGCGCGCAGCACCGCGCGGCGATGAGCCGGCTGCTTCCCGAGTTTCGATCCAGAGTTGAGATGTCGCATCGTCTATTTGTTCCTTGTCGTTTTACAGTCCGAGGTTTTCTTCCGACGTCGGAGCGGCGGTCTGGCTCGGAAGCGGCGGCCAGATGATGCGGCCGTGCTCGTCGAATTTCATGCCCAGCGCGAGGCCCATTTTCACCAGTATATCCTTGATCTCGTTAAGCGATTTGCGGCCGAAGTTCTTGGTCTTCAGCATTTCGTTTTCGCTCTTCTGTACGAGCTCGCGGATGGTCTGGATGTTGGCGTTTTTCAGGCAATTGTAGGAGCGCACGGAAAGCTCGAGCTCTTCGACCGAGCGGTCCAGGTGCTCGAGGCGCGGATCGTGCGCGGTGTCCGTTGGGGCTTCGATGGTTTCCACGGGCTCTTCGAAGTTGATGAAGATGCTCATGTGGTCCTTGACGAGCTTGGCGGCGAGACCGATGGAGTCTTGCGGCGTGATGGCGCCGTTGGTCCACACTTCGATCATCAGCTTTTCGTAGTCGGTCATCTGGCCGAGACGGGCGGCTTCGACGGAGTAGTTCACCTTGCGAACGGGCGAGTGAACGCTGTCGACCGGGATGTAGCCGATGGGCAGATCTTCGTCGTAGTTGCGGTCGGCGGCGACGTAACCGCGGCCGTTCTTGACGCGCATTTCGATTTGGAGCTTCCCGCCTTCGCTGACGGTGGCGATGTACACGCTCTTATCGAGCACCGCGAAGTCCGCGTCTTCCTCGATTTGCGCCGAGGTGACCGGGCCGGGCTGCTCGATGTTCAGGTAAATGGTCTTCGGCAGGTCAGTGTTCAGCTTGATGGGCACCTGCTTCAGGTTGAGGATAATGTCGGTGGCATCCTCGACCACGCCGGGGATCGAAGAAAATTCGTGCAGCACGCCTTCGATCTTGACGGCGGTGATGGCCGCGCCTTCGATGGAGCTCAAGAGCGCGCGGCGCAGCCCGTTTCCTACTGTCGTGCCCCAGCCGCGCTCAAACGGCTGCGCGGAGAAACGCCCATACTTTTCGGTGAGCGATTCCAGCTCGGATGCGAGACGCTTCGGTTTCTGAAAGCCCTTCCACATCGTGTTCCTTCCTTCCGGGCCAAGAGATCTGGCCCCAATACTGAAAACGGTTGACCCCGGCCGGGCCGGAGCGAATTACTTCGAGTACAGCTCGACGATGAGCTGCTCGTTGATTGGCGGCGTCTGCACGTCGTCGCGCTTGGGCATGGCCACGACTTTGGCCTTGAACTGCTCGCGTTCCTGCTCGAGCCACGGCACCGCGCCCTGGCTCTGAGCGACGTTGCGCGCTTCGAGGACCATGGCGTTCTGGTGCATCTTTTCCTTGATGGCCACTTCCTCGCCGACGTTGACGAGGTAAGAGGGGATGTTGACCTTCTTCCCATTGATGCGGACGTGGCCGTGAAGAACAAGCTGCCGCGCCTGCGAACGAGAAGACGCCAGGCCCGCGCGCCACACGACGTTGTCGAGGCGGCGTTCGAGCATGATGATCAGGTTCTCGCCAGTCGGCCCCTTGGCGCGCTCGGCCTTTTCAAAGTAATTGCGGAATTGGCGCTCCAGCAGCCCGTAGGTGCGCTTAACTTTCTGCTTCTCGCGCAATTGCAGGCCGTAACCCGCGACCTTGGGGCGCCGTGACTGGCCGTGCTGTCCCGGAACGAAGTTGCGCTTCTCGATCGCGCACTTCTCCGTAAAACAGCGGAGGCCTTTCAAAAACAATTTCTGCCCTTCCCTTCGGCACAGGCGGCAGACTGCATCTCGGTGTCTTGCCAACTTCTATTCTCCCTTCCCAAAACTCTCTGAATCTTTTCTCTTGGTCATAAATGTCATAAATATCAAACGCGGCGGCGCTTGGGCGGACGGCAGCCGTTGTGCGGAATCGGCGTGACGTCGCGAATCACCACGATGTGGAGTCCGGCGGCGGCCAGAGCGCGCACAGCAGATTCGCGTCCGGAGCCGGGGCCCTTGACGCGAACTTCCACGCTCTTCATCCCGTATTGATCGCGCGCGACGCCGGCGGCAGCCAAGGAAGCCTGCTGCGCGGCGTAGGGCGTGCCCTTGCGCGAGCCCTTGAAGCCGATGGCGCCGGCGGAGGACCAGCACAGCACCCGGCCATCCGGATCCGTGATGGAGATCTGCGTGTTGTTGAACGACGCGGCGAGATACACCACGCCGTGCGGAATGACGCGGCGCTCCCGCTTCTTCTTGAATTCTTTCTTGCGCTTCGTTGCCGCTGCCGGTTTTCCCGGTGCTCCGGTTTCCGGCGTTCCTGCTGCGGCCTTTGGTTCTTTTGCCACGATTTGCTCCGTTTCTTCTACTGCTTAAACTTTCAACTGCCGGAAAGCGGGAGCTGGGCTCCCGCACTCCAAAAGTTAGCCCTTCTTGCCGACGACCTTTTTCTTGGCGGCCACTGCGCCGCGGCGCGGCCCTTTGCGGGTGCGCGCGTTGGTGTGCGTACGCTGGCCGCGGACTGGCAGGTTGCGGCGGTGGCGAATTCCGCGGTAAGCCTGGATTTCGATCAGCCGGCGGATGTTCATCTGGATCTCCTTGCGGAGATCGCCTTCGACGCGGCCTTCCTTTTCGATTTCCTGGCGAAGATGATTGATTTCGTCTTCGGTCAGGTCGCGAATCTTTTTGAAATGATCAACGCCAGCCTTGGCCGCGAGCTTCCTCGCGCGCTCCTGCCCGATGCCATAGATCGAGGTCAACCCGACCCAAAGCTGCTTTTGCGGCGGAAGATCTACACCTGCGATACGTGCCATGCCATTCTCCTAACGAGGGCCTTAGCCCTGGCGCTGCTTGTGCTTCGGGTTGGTGCAAATCACGCGGACCACGCCGCGCCGGTGGATCACCTTGCACTTGTCACAAATCTTTTTTACCGATGCCCGTACTTTCATGTTCGTTGCTCCCCGACACTGCCCAACTGCGCCGGCCTGAAGGCCGCCGCTACAAAACCTATTTATAACGGTACACAATCCGGCCGCGCGTCAGATCGTAAGGCGAAAGCTCTACTGCAACTTTGTCTCCCGCGAGAATCCGGATGAAATTCTTGCGCATCTTGCCGGAAACGTGCGCCAGAACCTGGTGCTTGTTTTCCAGCTCAACGCGGAACATCGCGTTGGGCAGCGGCTCGATGACCGTGGCCATGACTTCAATGGCGTCCTCTTTCGAGTTTCCGGAGTCGCCTTTCTTTTTTTCTTCGCGAATGGGTCTCGCCATAGTCTCCTTGTTTCTACTGACCGGTCTGAAGACCGGCCACTACAACTACCACGACGGGCCGGTCATTTCTTTCGGCCGCGTCAGGATCCACGGCCCGTCGGCCGTAATCGCGACGGTGTGCTCGAAATGCGCCGAGGGGCTGCCATCGGCGGTTTCCGCCACCCACTCGTCCCGCATGCGAACTTCCGGGCGCCCCGCGTTGACCATCGGCTCGACGGCGATGACCATGCCTTCTTGCAACCGCGCGCCGTGACCTTCCTCGCCGTAGTTCGGCAGGTTGGGTTCGTCATGCATCTTGGTGCCAATGCCGTGCCCGACGAACTCCCGCACCACCGAATATCCGTGCTGCTCAACCCAGCTTTGCACCGCGTGGCCGACATCGCCGAGGCGGTTGCCCGCGCGCATCTTTTCAATCGCGCGGTCCAGCGATTCGCGGGTCACATCCAGCAGCTTCTGCAACTCCGGCTGAATCTTCCCCACGGGAACGGTGACGGCCGAATCCGCGTAGTAGCCGTCCACTTCCATCCCGAAATCGATCGAGACGATGTCGCCTTCGCGCAACTTGCGCTTCGGCGACGGAATCCCGTGAACGATCTCGCTGTTCACCGACGTGCACAGCACGCAGGGATAACCGCGATATCCCTTGAACGCCGCCTTGCCCGGCCTTCCAGCGATTTTTGCCTCGGCAAGCTTCTCGAGGTCCATCGTCGAGATTCCAGGCTTGACGGCATCGCGCAGCGCCGTCAAAACTTCGTGGACGGCGAGTCCGGCGCGGTGCATTTTTTCCAGCTCTTCCGCGCTCCGCAGATGTATCGCCATCAATCTTTTTCCTGGGCCCTGACCGCGCCCATTTCCCTGGCCCGCGCTGGGCCCAATTGCTCGGGCCTTCTCGCGCCCGTTTTCGCGGCCCTTATTTGGACCCGCGCACGCTCGACACGCTTTGCAGCACCTGGCGACCGACGTCTTCGACGCTTTTTGCCGCGTCGATATCGTGCAGCAAACCCAGCCGCCGGTAGTACGCGGCCAGCGGAGCCGTTTGCTTCTCGTACGCTTGCAGCCGCGGGCCGACCACTTCTTCCCGATCGTCCGACCGCTGCGTCAGCTCTCCGCCGTCGCTATCACAAATCCCAGAGGCCTTCGGCGGGCGGTCGTAAATATTGTAAATCTCGCCGCCTACTTTGCAGGTCCGCCGCCCGGTCAACCTTCGCATCAGAACCGATGGGTCGATCACCAGGTGAATCACGAACGGCCGCTTGTACCCATGATGCTTCAGCAATTCGCCCAAGTATTTTGCCTGGGCCACCGTCCGCGGAAACCCGTCGAACACAAAACCGTGCGAACAATCCGGCCGCTCGATGCGCTCCGCGACCATCTGCAGCACCAGCGAATCCGGAACCAACTCGCCGCGCTCCATGATGGGCTTGGCCTGAGCCCCCAGCGGAGTGCCCTTGGTGACATGCTCGCGAAGCATATCGCCCGTCGAAAGATGCGGCACACCGTACTTCCTGGCCAATTCCATTGCTTGCGTGCCTTTTCCCGCGCCCGGAGGCCCGAGAAAAATCACTGCGCGGTCCAACTTGTCGGGATGCCGTGTGTCCGGAGCCACCCAGCGTCTCTCCCTTTACCGCCGGCCGCGCAACCGGCCCTTTCGAGCAAACCCTTCGTAATTACGCATGACCAGCTGAGCCTCCAGCTGCTGCACCGTGTCCATGGCCACGCCCACGACGATCAACAAAGATGTGCCGCCGAAATAAAATTGCACCGACATACCCTTCAAGATGATGGCCGGGAAGTGGCGGTCAAACCACATGCCGATGCCCCAGCCAATGTGATCCAGGTGAATACCGGTAATCAGCCATTCCGGCAGCAGGCAAACCAAGGCGAGATAAATGGCGCCGATGAAAGTCAGGCGCTTCAAAATCTTGCTGACATGCTCGGAGGTGGTGCGGCCCGGACGGATGCCCGGGATAAATCCGCCGTTCTTGCGCATGTTGTCGGCAAGCTCCGTCGGATTGAAAACGATGCCGATGTAAAAGAACGCGAACAAGATGATCATAACAACGTAGATCAGGTTGTAGAGCGGTTCGCCAAAACTGATGGCCTTCACGGATTCGTCGATAAACAGGTACTTGTGCGCGAAGAACAACGCAATCGTCGGCGGAAAAGCCAGCAGCGAGCTTGCGAAAATCGGCGGAATTACGCCTCCGGAGTTGACGCGAAGGGGCAAATAAGAAGATTGCCCGCCCATGACGCGGCGACCCACGACGCGCTTGGCGTACTGCACGGGGATGCGGCGTTGCGCGCCTTCAACGTACACGATGAATGCCACGACGGCGATCATCAGCGCGATCAGGAAAATCAGCACGAGCGGTGTGTAAGGCCCCATCCAGCGGTTGCTGGCCTTATCGTAAAGATCCGCGACCGCACGGGGCAAGCCGACCACGATGCCGGTAAAAATGATCAGCGACATGCCGTTGCCGATGCCGCGCTCGCTGATCTGCTCGCCCAGCCACATGATGAAGGCCGAGCCGGTGGTCAGCGTCAGGATGGTCATCAACCTGAACGGCCAGCCGGGATGGTAGACCAGCGACTGCCCACCAAGGCTTTGTGCCTCCAAAGCTCCGGCAATCGTTGTCCCCTGAATGACGCTCAAGACGATGGTCAGGTAGCGCGTGTACTGCGTGATTTTGCGCCGGCCGAGCTCGCCTTCTTTCTGCAAACGCTCGAGGTACGGGAACACCACGGTCATCAACTGCAAGATGATGGACGAGGTGATGTACGGCATGATGCCGAGCGCGAAAATCGTCATGCGGCGGAAGTTGCCGCCGCTGAAAAGATTGAAGATGCCGAGCACGGAACCCGCAGCCTGGTTGAACAATTGATCCAGGACGGCCGAGTTGATACCGGGGATGGGAATGTACGCACCAATGCGATAGACCGCCAGCAGCGCCAGCGTGAACAAGACGCGGTTCCGCAAGTCCTGAATGCGGAACATGTTTTGAACGGCTTCAAGGAATCGCTTCATGCGTTTATCCCAAATCCGACTAAGCTACAACCTCGAACGTACCACCGGCCTTGGTAATCTTTTCCTTGGCCGACGCGCTGAACGCATGCGCGTGAATAGCCAGCTTGCTGGTCAATTCGCCGTCGCCGAGGACCTTGATGGGGTCGGTGGCGCGGCGAACAAAACCGTGAGCGCGGAGCAATTCCGGCGTCACTGTTTCGCCCGCCGGAAAGACGTTCAGTTCTTCCAGGTTGACGACCGAATAGCTCACGCCAAACGGATTGTGAAATCCGCGCTTGGGCATGCGGCGGTGCAACGGCATCTGTCCGCCTTCAAATCCACGGCGGCGCGAATAACCGCGGCGGGACTTCTGCCCCTTGTCGCCGGAACCGGAAGTCTTGCCGAGCTTGGAACCCATGCCGCGGCCCACACGCACTTTTTTCTTGCGCGAGCCGGCCGGCGGATGCAAATTCGCCAGGGTAAAGGATCGGCGCGCCTTCGCCGCCGGAGTTGCCGGCTTGTGCTGACCACGCTTGCTGGCCCCGCGGGGGCCGCTGGAACTTTTTTTCGCCATCGCTCTACCCCACCACTTCCACGAGGTGCCGCACCTTGTGGATCATGCCGCGCGTTTCCGGCGTGTCCTGGCGCTCCACCACTTGATGCATCCGGCGCAATCCGAGGCCGCGGATGGTTTGCCGCATGTCATCGGTGCAGCTGATAAAGCTGACCACCCACTTGATCTTCACCTTGCCGCCGGACTTTTTCCCGTCGTGCGCCGTCCGGTTATAAGGCTTCTTCGCTGAACTCTTTTCGTGCGCTACTTTTTTTACGGCCATTAGTTGCTCTCACTCGCGGCAGCTTTTTCTTTCGGGGGCCGGCCGCTGATTTCGTCCACGGTCTTGGAACGCATTTCCGCCACGTGCGCGACATCCTTCAGGCTCAAGAGCGCCGCGAACGTGGCTTTGACCACGTTGTGCGGGTTCGAGGTGCCCAGCGACTTGGTGAGCACGTTGGTAATCCCCGCCACCTGCATGACCTTGCGCACCGGACCACCCGCGATAACGCCCGTGCCTTCCGAAGCCGGCTTCAGCAGCACTTGCGCCGAACCATAGCGCCCAAGCACCTGATGCGGAATCGTGGTGCCCTTCATGTTCAGCTTGATCAGGTTCTTTTTGGCTTGCTCGATACCCTTCTTGATGGCCATGGGCACTTCGCGCGCCTTGCCCATACCGAATCCGGCATGGCCGCGGCTGTCGCCGACAACCACCAGCGCGGAGAAGCTCAGGTTCTTGCCGCCCTTGACGACCTTGGTGACGCGATTGATGGCGATCACGTCATCCTTCAGCTCGGAAAGATTCACTTCCAGAAGCCGCCGTACCGCTAGACTGTCTCGCAGAATTTGCTTCGACATAGGCTTAGAACTGTAACCCCGCTTCCCGCGCCGCATCTGCGAGCGCCTTGACGCGGCCGTGATACTTGTAACCGCCGCGGTCGAACACTACCTTGCTGACTCCAGCAGCCTTGGCGCGCTGGGCGATGGTCTTGCCGATCACTTTCGCAGCCGCAACATTGCCGCCGCCCTTCAAATTCTTTTTCGATTCGCCGTCGACGGAGCTGGCGGAAACCAGCGTCTTGCCCGAGCGGTCGTCGATGACCTGCGCGTAAATGTGTCCCAGCGAACGGTACACGCAGAGGCGCGGGCGCTCGGGCGTGCCTTCGACGCGGGTGCGCACACGGGCGTGAACCCGCTGGCGGTGCAAATCTTTCGATAGTCTTCGAACTCTTGCCGATGCCACAGTATCTTCTCCTTATTCCTACGCGGCGCCGCCGGCCTTCGCGCCAGCCTTGCCAGCCTTCTTCTTCAAGCGTTCTCCGGTGATGCGCACGCCCTTCTGTTTGTACGGATCGGGCGGACGCAACGAGCGCATGTCCGCGGCAACCTGTCCGACCTGCCCTTTGTCCGCGCCGCTAACGACCAAGTGCGTCTGCTTCTCCACCACTACCTGAATGCCTTCCGGAATCGGAAACTCGATCGGATGCGATTTGCCGAGCGCGAAGGCCACGATCTTGCCCTTGAGCTCCGCGCGGTATCCGACGCCCACGATGTCGAGATCCTTCTTGAAACCCTGGGTCACGCCATGAACCGCGTTGGCAACCAGCGCGCGAGCCAGGCCGTGAAGCGCGCGATGATCTTCCGTGGCGCGAAGGGCGGTCAAAACGCCGTCCTTCTGTTCAAAGGTTATGCCGTGCGGCAGCGCCACCGAGAGTTTCCCCTTGGGACCCTGCACGTCGATTTTGCCGCTCTGCATGGCGATTTTCACGCCCGAGGGCACTGGAATTGGTTTGCGTCCGATACGTGACATTTTTCGCTAGTCCTTAAGTCCTCTTTAGAAACAAAACCTTTTGTTAGTAACCCAACTACCAAACTTCGCAAAGAATTTCGCCGCCGATCTTAGCCTTGCGCGCCGACCGGCCGCTCATCAAGCCTTTCGGCGTGGTCATGATGCTGATGCCCAGGCCACCCACGACGGGACGAATGTCCGTCGAGCCGAGGTACGAGCGCGCGCCGGGGCGCGAAATGCGCTTCATGCCGGTGATGACGCTGCGGCGGTCCGGCGTGTACTTCAGGAAAACGCGCAGCATCTTGCGCGTTTTGTTCTCGTCCACCAGCTTGTAGGTGGAGATGTAGCCCTCTTCCTTGAGAATGCGCGCGATTTCGGTCTTCAGCTTCGAGACCGGAACGTCCACGCGCTGGTGCTTGGCGGCCGCCGCGTTGCGGAGGCGCGTCAGAAAATCGGCAATGGGATCCGTCTGCATAATTCTCCTGTGATGGCGCCGCTTGCCGCGGCGACTACCAGCTCGCTTTCACGACGCCGGGGATTTCGCCCTTCAGCGCCATACCGCGAAAACAGATGCGGCACATCTGGAACTTGCGGATATATCCGCGCGCACGGCCGCAGACGCGGCAGCGGTTGCGAACCCGCACCTTGAATTTCGGTTTCTTGAGCGACTTGGCGATTTTTGCTGTGCGTGCCATTTATTGTGCGACCCCTTTTTCGCGAAGCGGAACTCCGAGACCTTTGAGCAACTCGCGGCCTTGCTCGTCGTTTTTTGCCGAAGTGGTCAGGGTGATGTTCATGCCCTTGATCTTGTCCACGCGGGTGTAATCGATTTCCGGAAACACCAGCTGGTCCTTCAGGCCTAGCGTGTAGTTGCCGCGGCCGTCGAAGGCATTCGAGGGCAAGCCACGAAAATCGCGGACGCGCGGCAGCACCACGTTGCACAGGCGGTCCAGGAATTCGTACATCTTGTCGCCACGCAGCGTCACCGCGCAGCCGATGGGCATGCCCTTGCGGATCTTGAAATTCGCAATGGACTTCTTCGCGCGCGTGATCATGGCTTTCTGCCCGGTGATCTGGCCCAGCTCCACCGCCGCGGTGTCCAGCAGCTTCACGTTCTGGCTGGCTTCGCCGAGGCCGATGTTCACGGTGATTTTCTGCAGCTTGGGCACGGCCATCTGGTTCTTCCAGCCAAAGCGCTTCATCAGCGCGGGCATCGTCTCGCTGCGGTATTTTTCCTGTAGTCGGCTCTTCATCGCTTTCCCTTGTTTCTTACTTGTCCAGTGTCGTGTTGCAGTGCCGGCAGCTGCGGACTTTGGTGCCGTCCGGCAGCACCGTATGGCCGATGCGCGTGTGCTTCCCGCAGCTTGCGCAAATAACCAGCACGTTGGAGACGTTGATTCCCGCTTCCTTCTCCACGATTCCGCCTTTGATGTTCTTCTGCGGATTCGGCCGGGTGTGGCGCTTGATGATGCCCACATGCTCCACCACCACGGTATTTTTCTTGGCGTTGATGGAAAGCACGCGGCCGCTCTTGCCCGCGTCTTTTCCGGCCATCACTTTCACGTTGTCGCCCTTGCGGATGGCGATGGTGTGCCGCTCGGCTCTTTCATGTCTCAGTGTCATGTCCTACCAAACCTCCGGAGCGAGCGAAACGATTTTGGTGAATTTCTTTTCGCGCAGTTCGCGCGCCACCGGGCCGAACACGCGTGTCCCCACAGGTTCGCCGGCATCGTTGATCAGCACCGCGGCGTTATCGTCGAACCGGATGTAGGTGCCATCCCGGCGCCGGCGCTCTTTCCGCATGCGCACCACCACCGCTTTCACGACGGTCCCTTTTTTGACCTGGCTTTCCGGTGTCGCTTCTTTTACCGCGGCGGTGATGACATCGCCGAGGCCAGCTTGCAATCCCGCGTCGCCGCCCACGGGCATGATGCAGGTGAGCTTGCGCGCGCCGGAATTGTCGGCTACCGTCAGCCAGGTTCGCATCTGAATCATTGGTCTGCTCCCCTGTCTCTCTTACTGGGCCGACGCGTTCCGCGTCAGCACTTCTTTCAACCGCCAGCGCTTCAACTTCGAAAGCGGCCGCGAAGCCACGATGCGCACGGTGTCGCCGGGCTTGGCCTGGCGATTCTCGTCATGCGCGTAAAACTTTTTGGAGATGCGCACCACGCGACGGTATTTCGGGTGCTGCACCAGCCGCTGCACCTCGACCACGATTGTTTTTTCCATCTTCGCGCTGGTGACCTTGCCGGTGAGGATGGTGCGCTCACCGCGCTCTGCCACTGCCGCGCCTGGAGTTTCGGTTGTCATTACGCCTTCCCTGCCTTTTTCACCTGCGAAGCAGATGACAGTTCCTGGGCGCGCAAAAGTGTTTTCACGCGCGCCAAGTCCTTTTTCGATTCGCGCAGCCGCTTCAGGGCTTCCGCCTGACCGGTGGAAAGCTGGAACCGCAGCCGGAAAATCTGCTCGGTCAGCTCCTTGTGCTGCGCCTGCAACTCGTCCTTGCCCGCTTCGCGGATCTTTTCAATGCGCCGCGGCATGGTTAGAACCCTCCCGCGCGGGAGACGAATTTCGTGGGAATCGGCAGCTTATCCGCCGCCAGCCCCATGGCCTCTTTGGCCGTCGCTTCGTCCACGCCCGCCATTTCAAACATGATGCGTCCCGGCTTCACCACGGAAACCCACTTCTCCGGAGCGCCTTTGCCTTTGCCCATGCGCGTTTCGGCGGGCTTCTTGGTGAACGGCTTGTCCGGAAAAATCCGGATCCACAATTTTCCGCCGCGCTTGATGAAACGCGTAATGGCCACGCGCGATGCTTCGATCTGGCGGTCGGTAATCCACGCGCACTCCATGGCCTTCAAGCCATAGTCGCCGAACGCGAGGTCTCCGCCGCGCCAGGCTTTGCCTTTGCGGCGGCCGCGCATCTGCTTTCGGTACTTCACCTTTTTGGGCATCAACATCGCTGTCGTCTCGCTTCCCGAATCTCGTTAATTCTCTTTTACGCCACCGCGGCGGTTTCGCGTTCTTTCTGAATCTTCGACGCTTTCTTGGGCACGTTCTCACCCTGATAGACCCAGCACTTCACGCCGATGACGCCGTAAGTGGTTTGCGCTTCCGCAGTGCCGTAATCGATGTCCGCACGCAGCGTTTGCAGCGGCAGACGCCCCTGCAGGTACCATTCTTTGCGCGCGATTTCCGCGCCGTTCAAACGGCCGGCCACGCGCACCTTGATGCCCTTGCAGCCAAAACGCAGCGCTGAATCCACCGCTTTGCGCATTGCGCGACGGAAAGCCACGCGCTTTTCCAGCTGCAGCGCGATGGACTCCGCCACGAGCTGAGCGTCGAGTTCCGGGCGGTGCACTTCGAGGATGTCGATGTGCACTTCGCGCTTGGTGCGCTTCTGCACGTCCTGCTTGAGCTTGTCGATTTCCGCGCCTTTGCGCCCGATGATAATGCCCGGCCGCGCCGTGTAGATGCGCACGACGAGTTTGTTGGCCGCGCGCTCGATGTCGATGGAACTGATGCCCGCGCTCTTCAGTTTTTCTTTCAGCTCCTTGCGGAGTTTCACGTCTTCATGAAGAAGGTCGGCATAGTCCTTGTCGGCATACCACCGCGACTTCCACGGCTTGTTGTAGCCCAGCCGGAATCCGTACGGGTGCGTTTTCTGTCCCATTACTTCTTTCCCTTCTTCGGGGGCGCTTGCTTCCCGGTCAACGCCTTGCGAACGCGGCGCGCTGTTCCGCGCACGCCCTTCTGCGCTTCGGCTTCCGCTTCAATGGCCGCGACGCGTTGCGCCGCCGCCACGTGATGCTCGGCGACGCCCACCCACAGATGCGCGGTGCGCTTCTGGTAGCGGAACGCGCGGCCCATGGGGGCCGGACGGAGCCGCTTCCAGCGCGGGCCTTCGTTCACAAAACAGTTCGCGACGTACAATTCGTCGACATCGAGCGGCGCGCCGGCATCTTCGGCCTTGCGTTCCGCGTTGGCAATGGCGCTGCGCAGCACTTTTTCGATGTGCTTGGCGGAACGCTTCTGCGTGTACCGCAGGGTCTGCAGCGCGTCCTGGGCTTTTTGTCCGCGGATCAAGTCCATTACCAACCGCGCCTTTTGCGGCGACATGCGCACGTGCCGCGCGAGGGCGTGCGCTTCAATCGAAGCATTCTGTGTTTGTACTTCAGCCATGTCTTATGCCTTCGGCGCTGCGGGTGTTGCTGGTGCTGCTCCCGCGGGCGCCGCTCCTCCTGCTGGTGCCGGGCCGGCTGCCTTTTCGAGCGCCGCCCTTACACCGTGTCCCTTGAACGACCGCGTGGGTGAAAATTCGCCCAGCTTGTGCCCGATCATCTGCTCGGTCACGTACACGGGAATGAATTTCTTGCCGTTGTGCACGGCGATGGTGTGCCCGATCATTTCCGGCACGATCGTCGAACGCCGCGACCACGTCTTGATCACTTTCTTTTCATTGCGCGTGTTCAGCCCTTCGACCTTGACGCGCAGGTGGCCGTCTACGAACGGACCTTTTTTCAGTGAGCGTGCCATCGATTCCTTATTCCTCCACTCGCCGCAAGCGGCCCCAGGGTGCCCGCCGCATTTTCTTGAAGCCTCGTACCGGCCCGGGAACGCGGTGCGACTTCGGGCAGAACGGGCAGACAAACCGCGTGCCCTGCGCATTCGCAATTCGTTCCACGATGACCGCCCAGCCCGGCTTGCACAGCTTGTAAAGCACCGGCTCCGGCGGAGCCACCGCTACTTTTACCGCCGGACGAACCGGCTTGCCATTCTTTGCGGTTACGCGTTTTGCCGACCGTTTTGCTGCCGCCCGGAGCGAAGACCGCTTCACCGGCCGGCTGCGTCGTCCTGCTGCTCGTGTTGTTCGTGTTGCTCGCATTGGTTTTGCTCTCACCCGGCGGCTTTCAATTCACCGCCTGGTTTCTCGCCTCAGTAAAACGGCTGGTCCTTACTTCCGGCGCTCGACAATGTTTCTGTCGGTGCGCTTGTTGTTCCGTGTCTTCTTCCCCAGCGTCGGGAAAGCCCACGGGGTCTGCGGATGATTGCCCTTTACTTTGCCTTCGCCGCCGCCGTGCGGATGGTCGACGGGGTTCATGGCCACGCCGCGAACGGTGGGCTTTTTCCCGTGCCATCGCGTGCGGCCGGCCTTTCCGTACGTTTCATTTTCATGATCGAGGTTGCCAACCTGGCCAACCGTCGCCATGCACTCCACGGAAAACTTGCGCGTTTCGCCGGACGGCAGTTTCACGAGCGCGAGATCGCCTTCCTTGCTCAGAAGCTGCGCGGAGCCGCCTGCGGAACGAACGACTTGTCCCCCGCGCCCCGGATACAGTTCCAGGTTGTGCACCATCGTGCCGGGAGGGATGTGCTTGAACTGCAGCGCATTGCCCGGAAGAATGTCCGAGCCCTCGCCAGTCGAAACCGTTGCGCCGACTTCCAACCCCACGGGATGGAGGATGTAGCGCTTGTCGCCATCGGCGTAGTGCAGCAGCGCCAAGTTCGCGCTGCGGTTGGGGTCGTACTCGATGGCCGCAACCTTTGCGGGCACGCCCAGCTTGTCGCGCCGGAAGTCCACCTTGCGGTAAGCCTTCTTGTGGCCGCCGCCGCGGTGCCAGATCACGATTTCGCCGTGGCTGTTGCGGCCGCCCGAGCGCTTCTTCGATTCCACCAGGGCCTTTTCCGGCTCCTGCTTGGTGATGTGGCTCTTGTCCACGACGGTGATGAACCGCCGCGACGCCGTATATGGATTAAAACTCTTCAGTCCCATCGCTGCCTCTTACCTTCTTACTTAAATGCCGTTTCGCGTTTCGCTTTCCAACGGTCCCGGTGTTACAAGTTCTCCGCGTACTCGATCATCTTTTCGCCCTCGGCGAGCTTGACGTACGCTTTCTTCCAATCGCGCCGGTAGCCTTCGTTCTGGCCGCGGCGGCGCATCTTGCCAACGAAATTCGCGGTGCGCACAGCGGCAACCTTCACCTTGAAAATCTGCTGCACGGCTTCCTTGATCTCTGTCTTCGTGGCTTTGGACGAAACTTCAAAAACCACCGTGTGCTGCGTCTCTTTTACGCCGAGGCCTTTTTCGGTGATGATCGGCCGGCGAATAATCTGATAATGAGGGGCTGCCATTTCTTATCCCTTCCCCTTTTTCTTTGCCGGCTTCGCGGCTTTTTTCGCCACTGCCGGTTTCTTGGCCTTTGCTTTCGGGGCAGCTTCCTTCTTCGCCGCCTTTGGCGCTGGCGCAATCGTTTCGACGTCCGGCACGACCACAGGCTTCTTCTCCGGATCGAGCGAATGGCTTAATCGCACGACAGCATCCTTTGAAAGAACCAGCAAGTCATGCTTCAGCACGTCGTACGGCTGCAAAACGCTGGGCGCGGCAAGCTTCACGCCATCGATGTTGCGGCTGGCGAGTTCCAGGTTGCGGTTCTCGCCGTGGGCCACCAGCAACGCGGACTTCGTGTGATTCAGCTTGCCCAGCGTCTCCAGCAAAGACTTGGTCTTGTGCGTTTCCAGCGTCCACGCATCCACAACGGTCAACTTCTGCTCCGCCAGCTTTGCCGAAAGCGCCGAGCGCAGCGCGCCCAGCAGCATTTTCTTTGGCAGCGCATAGCTGTAATCGCGCGGCCTTGGCCCGTGAACCGTCCCGCCATGGCGCCAGAGCGGCGAGCGGATCGAGCCTACACGCGCGCGGCCCGTGCCTTTTTGCTTCCAGAGCTTGCGGCCCGCGCCGCTGACTTCGCTCTTTTCCTTGACCTTGTGCGTGCCCCGGCGCAATCCGCGCAGGTGCCAGCGCGAAGCTTCGTGCAACAGGTGCTGATTCACCTTTGCGCCAAAGATCGCATCGGCCAATTCCACCTGGCCAACTTTCTTGCCTTCCAAATTGACTACATCCACGACCGGCATAATCTCTTTTCCTTTACTTCGCTTTCTTCGCCTTGCGGATGAAAATGTACGTTCCCGCTGGCCCCGGCACCGATCCCCGCACCAGCAGCAGGTTTTCATCGGTATCGATTTTCACCACCTTCAAATTCTTCGCCGTCACCCGCTCGTTTCCCATGTGACCCGGAAAATGCTGGTTCTTCCACACACGCGACGGGAAAGAACTTCCGCCGATGCCGCCCGGCGCGCGGTGATGCATCGAGCCGTGCGTCGCATCTCCGCCGGCGTAGTGCCAGCGCTTCACGCCGCCCTGAAAACCCTTGCCCTTGCTGACACCGCTCACATCCACCAGCTCGCCGGTCTTGAAATTCTCCACCAGCACGCGGTCGCCAACCTTGGTTTCGTCTTTCGATTCCTCAATGCGTACTTCCTGCAGCACTTTCATCGGCGCCACGTTGGCCTTCTTGAAGTGCCCGGTCATGGCCTTATTCACGCGCTGCGGCTTGACGAATTCCACCAGCCCCAACTGCGCGGCCTCGTAGCCGTCGGTCGCTTTCGTTCGCCTCTGCACTACCACACATGGCCCTGCCTGCAGCACAGTGCATCCGACCAGCGCACCGTCGTCAGTAAACACCTGCGTCATGCCCAGCTTGATTCCGATAATTCCGTTGACTGCCATTTCCCCTGTCTCTCTTGCGGAGCTATTCGCCGCACTGCTTTGTTTTAAGTCTTCAGTTCTCAGTGCTGCCGTTTCCCGGATGCACTGTTTTCTGCCGACTGCTGCAAAACTCTTACTTCACCGCGTGCCCGAACGCCTTGATTTCCACGTCCACGCCCGGCGGCAAGTCCAGCTTCATCAGCGCGTCCACCGTATCCGGCGTCGGCTCCAGAATGTCGATCAGCCGCTTGTGCGTGCGCATTTCAAACTGCTCGCGCGATTTCTTGTCCACGTGCGGCGACCGCAAAACCGTCCAGCGGTTGATGGTCGTGGGCAGAGGAATCGGCCCGGCTACATCCGCGCCGGTGCGCTTCGCTGTCTCCACAATCTCCTTCGTGGACTGGTCCAGAATGCGGTGGTCGTACGCCTTCAAACGAATACGGATTTTGTCGCCTTGTCTCATTTCGTTATTTCACAGCCCTCTCTTGAAACCAAACCTACTCAATGATTTCGGTAACGGCGCCAGCGCCGACGGTGTGGCCGCCTTCGCGAATCGCGAAGCGCAAGCCCTTCTCCAAGGCCACCGGCGTGATCAGCGTCACTTCGCAGCTCACGTTATCGCCCGGCATCACCATCTCCACGCCTGCCGCCAGCTTCATGTCGCCCGTGACGTCCGTCGTGCGGAAGTAAAATTGCGGCCGGTAGCCCGAGAAAA